>OIYP01000020.1_pt1 | contig 125654 bp, 114 predicted proteins | sample 1588261 | NCBI WGS metagenome assembly OIYP01 (sample SAMN03283293) | human gut metagenome | biome: human-associated habitat; material: feces | host: Homo sapiens | place: Peru | collected 2012 | reverse complement strand
TACCACTGTCACGATGTTTTGGCAATTTTGTGTTCAGGTTCTAGGGTACATTATATATCCTGTTACAATCACCGTCAAAGAAAAGAGAAAACAAAACCTAACCATAAAAACAATAAAAGATTAAGGTAGAATGATATGGCTATACTTAATAAAAGAATTCAAGAACAAGCTGATGCTATTGATAATCATATTATTGATGTTTTAAAATCAGGAAACAGTTTTATAGTTGAAGCAGGTGCAGGTTCGGGAAAGACATATTCCCTTCTAAAAGTTATTGATTGGCTGGAACAAAATAAATGTCAAGAATTTAGAAGAAAGAAAAAGAATATAGCGTGTATTACATATACTAACGCTGCTGTAAACGTAATACTTGAAAGACTTTCTGCTGATAGTTCAATCGTCCCTTCAACAATTCATTCTTTTGCGTGGGATTCAATAAATCAATTTCAGCAAACTATTAAAAACTATGTAGAAGAATTAGGCCTATTACCCGAAGGAGTAACCATAAATCAGGTTTCTAATGTTGCATATATGCTTGGTTCAAGGTATATAGATAACGGAACTTTATATCTTTACCATGATGATGTTATTAAACTGTTTGCCAAATTCTTAGATAATATAAAATTCAGAAGACTTCTATCGCTAAGATATCCAATCGTATTAATTGATGAATATCAGGATTCTTTTAAGATATTGACTGATAAATTTATAGAGCACTTTGTAGAAGGCTCGAAAACCATTCAATTTGGTTTCTTTGGTGATTCATGGCAAACTATTTATACATCAAATGGTGCTTGTGGAAAAATAGACAGCAACCAGCTTATTGAAATACAAAAAAATTTGAATTTTCGTTCAAATGTGGCTGTAGTAAATGCCCTAAACGCAATTAGACCTGATTTTCAACAAGAAGCCGTAGATCAGCAAGATGATGGACAAGTTTTCGTGATAACAACACAAGATTACCAAGGCAATAGACAAGGTGGTTATTACAAGTCAGAATTAGCTCAAAATGACCTTGTATGTTACGTTGATAATGTAAAAAAACAATTAGAACGTGATTGGAATGGCAAAGTAAAAACACTAATGATCACCCATAAAATGCTCGCAAATCAACAGCATTATGATAATGTGCTTACATTATTAGGAGATTCGTTGAAAGAGGAAAAAAATGAGTATTTGAAATTCTTTCAGAATATTATCGAACCTCTCTATAAGGCATTATGTGATAATAATATAAATGATTTGTGTGATGCTTTAAAAACACATCGTATGCTTATAGAAAGAAAAAAACAAAAGAAATCATGGCATAAATTGTATGAAGCATTAAAAGAGGCACGAGAAAAAACAATAAGAGACGTAATAAATGTATGTATAGAAAACGCGCAAATAATCCCTATTCCATCTATAATAGTAGAAAACTATAAAGCACATCTGTCAAATCCAGATTATATATACAATAAAGTATCATTATCCGAGTTATATAATATTAGTTATTCGGAAATTGTAAATGCAATTGCTTTCTTTTCACCGCAATCAGACTATTCAACCGAACACGGTGTAAAAGGTGAGGAATATGAAAATGTACTTTTCATTATTGGGCGAGGATGGAATAACTATAAATTTGATGAACAAGTCTATTTAGATCCAACGAATTTATCAGGAAAAGAATATGATGTCTATATTAGAAATAGAAATCTATTCTATGTCTGCTGCTCAAGATCTATTAAAAGATTAGCAATATTTGTAACTGTACCAATTAATGATGAATTTGAAAGCTACTTGGAGAAAATTGTAGGTAAAGATAGTATTTTTACCTACAACCATTTTGTTAAGCAAGATTAGTTAAAACATTAGGTTCGACTTATCAACATTTGGGTGGTGAATAGTTTTTATGAAAGCGAAAATTGTTCAAAAAAGTAATAGTTATAAACCTGAAGATATGATGGTTGCTCATAAAGCGATAAAAGCAAAGTGGGAGCTACTACGTAAAGATCTTCAAGTAGGTAAATATTTATTTGATGATGAATCTGAAGCAACCAAAAGTAAATTTCTATCAGAATTTGATAGTCTCTTTACGACTGATGGTGGAGAAGAATACTTCTCAAAAACTTTAAGCGATGTATGTAATAATGCTTATCTAATCAGAGGTACTATTCTTGGAGAGACTGAACCCACGCCAAATGGAAATCGATTTATTCCAAATTCACAGTACATAAAAGATGATAACAGGTTTAGTCCTAAAGGTGTGGAATGGCTATATTTAGCTTTAGGCTACCCTAAAGCCAAAAACGGAAAAGATAAAGCACGTAGGTGTTCCGAAAAGGAGTGCAGAGTAATAACCGGTAATAGATTTGCTTTGTGTGAATTTGGAGCAACTAAACATGATGCTAAATTAGTTGACTTAACAGTAGGAGATACATGGTCACCCACACAGCAAGAGATAAAAAGGCTGATAAAAAGCCAGCGTAAAAAGAACCCATTTATTGTGGAAACTGAAATACTTGAACAACATCCGATTTGCAAAAGAATGATTGTCGCAGCTTATGCAAATATAATATCAAGTGAATTATTTGTTCCACTGAATTCAGATAATAAAAGCTTAATCTACGCACCATTTCATTGCATTGCTCACTATTTTCAGTCATTAGGGTACTGTGGAATTATCTATAAAAGCACAGTATATGATAAAGGTAAGAATCTTGTTTTGTTTAACAAGAATTTGGCTATTCCTATTGAGAAAAGCATCAAAGTCTATACTATATAACAAAGTTCACAGACCATAATAAAAATAAAACAGCTGCACCCGAAGGCACAGCCGTCTAATCTCAAATATATACCATACACCCAAACACCGCTTCTCTCGCCATATAGACAAAGCAGTTCTCTAAACAGAGCATCTTTTCAGCATCACCACTGAGGATAGCTTTCTGATAGCAGCTGTCGGTCTGCTTCCAAAGCTCTACTTGACGGGAGATAGCTTCACTGACTTTCAGTTCCATATCATCGAGGTACTGCACGATCTTGCCTTCGTTGACGAGTCTGCGAAGCCTGTCCGGACAACGGCTGTCAGAGAAATGAAGATGATACCTGATGAAGTCGGTGGTATAGGTCTTGCTTTCCTCGGTCTGAGTATCAGCATTGAAGTGGGTGACGGTCAGTGTGTTGGTGTCCAGTCTCCACAGCGGAACGTATTTCTTTTTCAGTGGACTATATGCGGTCTGTTCGCTCTTGTATCTGCTCATAACTCACACCTCCTCATTTCCGCTGAAATAAGACAGCAGGCTTTCCTTGTTGACGAGATACTTGCCACGGACACCCTCACCTGTTCGGAACGCTTTGATCTTGCCTTGTGCTATCAGCATACGGATAGAATGCTCGGAGATACCTTCGATCAGCGCGGTACACTCCTTGATAGTCAGCATTCTGACCGACTGTGCAGGAGCTTTGACAGGCTTTGATGATGTTGCAGGCTGTTCCTGCACTTCTTCCTCGGCGGTCAGTTGAAGCAAGAGGTTAATGATTGTGTTTACGATCTCACGTTTTTCTGCTATTGTCATAATGATCTTCCTTTCGTGGGCGGAGTTCTCAAAGGCTCTCACCACAGTTCTCAAATTTAGTACAGAGATATGCAATAGCGTGGTCAATTAAGGTCAAGTAGTGGTCAACTAAGTTACAAGAGAGCGGCAGAGACTTTGAAATCCAGCAGAACCGCAGTTCTTGTAACTCAATCAAAACGCCGTATTTACGGCATTTTCTAAAGATAATAATAATTTAATGCAAGATGCCTGAATACCCGTTCCGGGTTAGTCGAACATTCGGGGTTAACTCCAAGAGATAATTTCAAATTATTTCATATCAAAGATCGCTCTGTTTTTCGCAGGGCGATTTTTTTATTTATGCGCTATTGCATTTTCCCATAATTTATGTTAAAATAATAATAAAGGAGCGATGCAAATGACAAGATCAATCTACCCCGTACTTGCACGGCAAACGGTTCTTCCCTTCTACCTCGCGGGTATCGGCATTTCTGACCCCGAATATCACGCGGTTCGCGAGAATGGGCTTACGTCACACCAATTTTTGTTTACCGAAAAAGGCAGAGGCGTGCTTAAAATCGGCGGACAAACTTACGCGCAACAACGCGGCAGTGCTTTTTATCTTGCGCCAAAAACTGCGCATGAGTATTATCCCTCTGGCGATGGATGGTGCACGCGCTGGCTGGTTTTTCGCGGAAAATATGCAGACCAGCTTATGCTTGAAATGGGATTTTCAAGTTTCAACAAAACAAATGAGCTAGATATGCCGAGATCTATAAATATGTTCAATCGTCTTTATTCAAGCGCTGAAAACCCGATAAATCAAGGAGAAAACGCGTCTTCATTGCTGTATGAGATCATCATGGCAATGCGCACGGCGATGCTTTCAAACGACAAAAGTACGACAGATCTAGGCGACATAACCTCACGTGCAATAATGTATATCGAGCAAAATTATGCAAAAGATATTCAAGTTGAACAGCTAGCTCAGCTTTCGGGAGTGTCGGTGCAGCACTTCTGCCGCGTGTTCAAAATGCGCACGTCTATGCGCCCGCTCGAGTACATTGCCAACCGACGTGTTGCCGCCGCAAAATCGCTGCTGATAAACACCTCGCTTGAGATCGGCGAGATAGGCAAACAGGTAGGCTACATCGATCGAAATTATTTCAGCATAGTTTTTCGGCGAATGGAGGGCATATCTCCGCGCGATTATCGGCGTGCCAAAGGCAGCGCAATGTTTTAATGCTAAAATCATAATAATATGCAAAAAATTTCAGCTTGACCAGTCTGCACGCGAGGTGTATAATAAAGAAAAACGGAGGTCATTATGCTGAAAAAAAGTGTTTTTATTGACGCTGCCGACGCCGATATGCGCGAAAATATGCGCTGGCGCGGCGCAGGAATGGTCAGCGCGAACAACTCATCGCGGCTGATGCTCGACTACAAAGCGCAGTCGCCCGATTCATATTGGAAGATCATGGAGTTGACGTTCGGCAAAAGCGGCTTATGTGTGAGCCATTTAAAGGTCGAAATGGGCAGCGATGTTAATTCGTCATCGGGAACAGAACCTTGCATTATGCGATCAGCCGAGGAAAAGCCTGACATTACGCGCGGTGCGGGCTTTCAATTAGCCGCCGATGCGAAAAAAATCAACCCTGATCTTACGCTGGATATGCTTTGGTGGAGCGAGCCGCGTTGGGTCAGCGATTCCGAAAACGTTTTCGAAGCACGTTATGAGTGGTATAAGCGCACGCTGATCGCGGCTTACGAGACTTACGGACTTAAATTTGACTATGTTAGCGCGGTACAGAACGAGCGAGACGCAGATCTGGAGTGGGTGAAATACCTTGCGGCGAGCCTGCGTGGCGAAAAAAATTGCCCCTACGACTTTTCAAAGATCAAAATAGTCGGCGGTGAAGAGGTCTGCACTTGGAATTTTGCTGACAGTATGCTTCAAGACAGTGAACTTATGGAAGCAGTTGACGTTATTGGCAGCCATTATACAAGCCGGTCAACGGAAAATGCGCAGGTAATTGCCAACGAAATGGGTAAAGAACTTTGGTTCAGCGAAGCCAGCTCGCCTATGGCGTATGCTGAGGGCGCGCGGCGCTTTAACAAATCGGGGCTAAGTGGTATAAACGGCGCACTCGACATCGCAAACCGAGTTATCGCAATGTATCCGCAGGGAAAAATGACCCTGCACGAGTACCAGCCCGTCATTTCCGCCTATTACGATGGAGTTTGCTATTGCCATAAGTCGCTAATTACGGCTTGTGAGCCATTTAATGGCAGTTTTATTCTTGAAAATGGGTTTTATACCACATTGCATTTTTCCCAGTTTATCCCTAAGGGGTGGAGATTTATCAAAAATGCTTGCTACTGTGACGGCGTTGTAGGCGGCGACGGTCACGCTATGGTCGAAGCAAAATTCAGTTATCTGACTGCCGTTAGCCCAAATTTTAAGGATTATTCGATCGTTATAACCAATACTTTACAGCAGCCGATCAAGTATACTTTTACAGTAAATGGGATAAACACAGAAAATAAGCCCCTGAACGTCTGGGAAACTCGCGGAGAAAGCGATATGTCTAAGCCGCTTGACAGCAATTTCTTTGTTAAAAAGGGCAGATTATCCATATTAGCCAATGATAAATCGACTAAGTTTGATATTACGATTCAGCCAATGTCGATCGTAACGATCACAACGCTTGAACCGAAGTTCACTAAGCCTATTCAAAATTCGGCAAATGATATTTTTGCTTTGCCTTATCGAGATGATTTTCGCTATTCTGACAAACCTGCCAATTTTCTGCACGACCGTGGCGGCGCTCCACTCTATACGACCGACCAAGGCGGCGCATTTGAGGTCAAAAACGGCGCGCTTGTCCAGCAAATCACGCAGGAAATGCGCGCGAACGAGTGGGGCTACACCCCTGAGCCGACCACGACCCTCGGTGACGACCGCTGGTTCGACTACTCCGTTTCGGCAGACGTGGAATTTGCACCGTCAGACGCGCCCGAGAGCAGCTACGTCGGCATCGGACTGCGCCACATTCTTTCCTGCGACGCGATGAGCGGCTATTCTATGCGGCTTTACGAATCGAGAAATTGGCAATTGATGTATGATGACAGCATAATTGCAAGTGGGTTCGTTTCCAGTTTTGGCAGACTTGCACTGTCAATTCAGCATGATTTATTGCGAGCATATGTCGGAAATCAGTTGGTAATTGAATACAGAGTTCCCAGTTCGCTTTCGATAGCAGGCGCAGGACGCGCGGCTTTGTATAGTTCATATAACAAAAATTCATTCAAAAATCTTGCAATTGAACCGCTTGGATCTGACCATGCTTACACTTATGCCGAGCGTTTTGACGATACCGATATGCGATTTGAATACTTCGGCAACTGGGAGCACGAACTAATGAGCAGTTTCAAAAATTACAAGAGAACGCTTTCCAAGGGCACTGTTGGAGATAGTCTGACGTTCAAATTTGCAGGCAGAGGCTTTGGAATAATGGGAGCGCAGACCGGCACTTCGCAAGTCGAAATGACCATCGACAACGGCGAGCAAATTCTTATAGCCCCGGCAAAATCAAAGGAAAGAGCTGTTACCTGCCGAGCGTTTGATCTATCGGAAGGCGAGCACACTGTTGCGATAAAAGTTATCTCAGGTGACTTTTATGTTGACGGTGCAGAGGTATACCGATAAGTGTTTCATATATTTGCATTAGCGGTACGCTGTCTGACAGTTGCACGTTCGTAAAGCAGGCATACCGCAATACTTGCACGAACCGCGCTGCAAATGTCGCGATAATATCCCCTATCTTCTCCGTTCAAATATTCATCTATCACCTTCTCCAACGCTTGATATTTGTTTTGCTTATTGACCGCACTCATCAGTTTAGAATAGTTATCAATAAAATACTTTTGCAGGCGCAATTCATAGCTAACATGCTCTCTGATATTTCCAATTTTGCCATCTGCGTGTACCGTACAACAGAAATCGCTGACGTAGTGCGCCATCTCGCCAAGCTGAAAAAGCGCCAAAAATGTGCTTTTATTTTCCAGCCTCATAAGCCGCCTAAAGACATATTTTGCCGAACTTTGGTAAAAATGCGGATGCAAAAACTGCGTTGGCAGCAGGTCCGGCGCTGCTGCTCCCAGTGAAAATACCAGCTGCTCTGCTGAATTAAGCCCCGCACGAATTGCCGCGATCTTTGCGATGAGAAAATGTGTCTTTGTTTTCATAAATTGCCTCCCGATGATCGTGATGAACGTGATGATTTCAGTTATCTGCACTTATTATATCCTGAAAATTGTAAATAATTCTCGTTATAATCTTGTACAAATATTTAAATCGAGCATATTTGCCCAAAAATCATCAGCCATTTACCGCACAATTACGGCGATTTTTCTTATTTAATAATTTCACTTCAGCACGATCAACGGCATCTCTCGTTGTTCAATACACTCATGCATGTTCAACCTGGAGTTTGCATTTATAGAATTAAATGGTCTGCTCATTCCCGCCGAGATAATTGTCGGAATCGCTGCACTGCTCGGCGTGATCGTTTGAGGTAAAACAAATATTTGCATAAAAACCCCCGTAGGCGCGTGGTCTGCGGGGGTTTTGTTTTATCGCTCGTTGTCAAAACTATTTCAGCCAAAAATCTGCTTTTTGGTACGCAAGGTCTTTGCTCTGCAAACGCAGCGCTACTTCACTGTTTACTGCTGATATTCTTGCGTATTTAGCTGCCATAGCTGTATTTACAACCGTGGCTCGCGCCATATTAAGCAACTGCTGATTCTGCTCATACATCGCCGCGTTATGCTGCGCCTGACGAACTATCATCTCGCCCTGCAAATTAACAACTTGGTTTATCTGTTGCTTTATTGCTTCAAGATTGCACTGCATAAGGGCTTCGGAAAGACCTTGATTTGATGACGATATGTAATCGTACAGATAATAAATACCCTCAATGTTTCTAAATTGAAGAGGTATAATATTAACATTATATGCTTCTTGAAGTTTTTCTGCAATATCATTCTTTTCATTATGCATTTCTGAAATACAATTTTTTATTTCTTTTTTTATCATTTCGTAATTAGTCCCTATTTCTTGTCTTTCTTTAATCAATGCAGATAATTCCTGTTGGTATTTTTCTTGTTTAAATTCCCATTCCTTTAAATTCCTTTCATACTCTTTCTTCTTTCTCTCTTCTTGTAATAAGTACTTATTATCCTTGTACTTACGAATTTTTTTATGAATGAGTAAACAAATAATCAAATACATAATATTTGCAATTATTAAATGTATAAAACTTTTATCTACACTACTTCCTATGTATAAATCAACACATATAAAAACTGGAAGCATAATTATCCATATCACTAACATAACTTTTGTTTCTAAAGCAATGCCATCATCGCTATCATCGTCATACTCAGTATCATTATGCATATTATTTTTCTCTGGTTTTTTGGGTTCATAATTCTTTCTAAATGATATGACTTTACTTAAAACTTCATCATATTTAGCTTTTTCACTATCATTTCTCTTTTCAAGCTCAATAGTTTTTATGTCATCCTCATGCACTATCGTTTCCATAGTCCTTAAATCGTTCAAATAGATCAGCAGTGCCTCTCTGTCAAGTTCATTATTCAAGAAAATTCCCCCTTTTAATTATGCTGTTTTGTCGTCTTTTTCAAAGATAACGGCTTAAGTTTTGGTATTTTTATCACCTCGCTTTTTTAAAAATTTGCTTTGCTAGTATATAAATAAATATACCACCCGTTTTTTTTTTTGTAAAATAAATATTAACCAAATGTAAAAGCTGACATTATACTGCCAAATGATAATAATTATGACAAAGTTGCAATTATAAAAACCCCCGTAAACGCTGAATCTACGGGGGTATTATTTTAGTATTAAATTGTTAAAATCCACCTCTTTGCCGCTTTCATAATTTTTCCACATTAACAAATAACCCCCGCTCAAAACGTTCAAGCAGGGGTTTCAAAGAGAGCTGATAGTCGGACTCGAACCGACGACCTGCGCATTACGAATGCGCTGCTCTACCAACTGAGCCATATCAGCAAATATAACATTAACATTATTATTTTATCACAAAATTTCTCCCACGTCAAGTGCTTTAATAGTTTTTTTACATTTGCTCAACGCATTGCCGCTTCCGAGATCGCCGCGAATATCAGCACCGCCAGCGCCGCCGGGCTTATCTGCCCCGAGTACGCCGCCAGCGCGAATATCCCCGCGAAACATACCCACGCCAACGCCCGCCGCGCGCCCTCCTTGAAATACAGCGCCGCCAGCCTGCCGCCGTCGAAATGCGCGAACGGCAGCATATTAAACGCCCCGAGCGCCGCGTTCACCGCGCAAAATTCCCGCAGACCCGCCATGTGTGAGAGCCACGACAGCAGAAAATTCACCGCGCACCCCGCCGCCAGTATCGCACCCTCGCGCCGCCTGCTCAGCAGACCCCACCGCGGCACTATCTTGATGCCGCCCGCGTAAAAACACACCCGCTCGGGCGGCTGATCGAGCAGACACATCGCCGCGAAATGCCCCGCCTCGTGCAGTATGCAGCCCAGCAGCGCCGCGAATATCCCCGCCGAGCCACCGCCGCCCGCGAAAAATGTGAACATCACCACAGCAAAAAATCCGAAGCAAAAGCTTACCCGCACCCCGCCGACTTTCGTTTCCAGCACGCCGCCACCCCCCATATATCTTATGCCGCCGCCCGCCAGATAATGCAAAAACCGCGCAGCAGATCTCTCCGCCGCACGGCTATGTATCGCTACTGCGCGTTTTCCTTTTTTATCCTGAATATCATCCGCAGCATCGGCGCTAAAAGTCTGGGACTTTTTACAACTACTACCTTCATACGAAATACCTCCCTGTTTTGATGTATTTCATACTATGCGACCGCGCCGCGTTTTGCTACTCCAGTCTGCTCTGCACTATCAGCAGCAGCCCCTCGGTGAAGCTGATCTCCGCGCGCTCGGCGGTTATCTCGTTCGATATGCCGATGGGGAAATTCGCGCTGATCTCGCCGTTTTCAAGCGTGTACTTCACGCCCTTCAGCGTCAGCCCGCGCACCTGCGGCGTGTATGCGAAAAGCGAAAGCGAATAGCCCTCGCGCCGCGCCACGCTGTATTCCCCCGCGCCCGCGAGCATTATCTCCTCGCCGCAGCTCAATATGCGTCCGCGTGCGCCCTCGCTGTTTATGAAAGCCAGCACCTGCACGTTCGCGAAAGTGTGGTCAAACCTGCCGCCCATCGCGCCCAGTATCGTGATGTCCCCGCAGCCGCGCCGCAGCGCTTCCCGCACCGCCGCCATCAGGTCGGTGTCGTCCTTCTCGCAGGGATATGTGATGTGCTCGCAGTCCTCGGGCGTGAAATTCAGCGAATCGTAATCGCCGACGGCTAAATTCGGCACTGCTCCCAGTTGTTTGCAGTTTTTATAGCCGCTGTCCGCCGCGATGATGTACGCGCCGTCAAGTTCAAGCCCCTCGGGCAAACGCGGCTCGGGTCGCCCGCCTGTAAATATTATGCAGCGTTTCATATAAAACGCCTCCGTTCCTTATTTATGCTCCCATTCTTTGAGCTGCTTCGCCTGCTCGTACATTTCTTTGTAGCTTTCGTGCCGCGAAGCCGCTATCTCGCCGCGCTTCACCGCCTCTATCACCGCGCACCCCTTTTCAGACGTGTGACTGCAATCGGGAAAACGGCAGTCGTCGGTGTACTCGGCAAACTCGCGGAAGCAGCCCGCCAGCTTGTCCTTGAAGATTATATCGTACCTGTTCGTATCAAAGCTGGAAAATCCGGGCGTATCTGCGATGTACCCGCCCTCGCCAGTCGGGAAAAGCTCAACGTGGCGCGTTGTGTGCCGACCTCTGCCCAGTTTTCGGCTTATCTCGCCCGTCGAAAGCTCCAGCTCGGGGAAAATATTGTTCAGCAGCGAGGATTTTCCCGCCCCCGTGTTGCCCGTAAAGGCGCAGAGCTTGCCGCGTATAAATTCGCGCACCTCGGCGCTGCCCTGCCCCGTGGTGTTGTCCGCGAGGAACACGGGTATGCCTGCCATGCGGTACGGCTCGGCTATCTGTGTGCAGTCGCCCTTATCGGTCTTGGTGATGACCACCGCGGGCTCTATCCCCTTGTACTCGGCTATCGCGATGAATTTGTCGAGCAGCAGGAAGTTCGTGCCCGGCTCTTTCACCGATGTCACGAAAAGCAGAGCGTCGAGGTTCGCCAGCGGCGGACGCACCAGCTCGTTCCTTCGCGGCAGTATTTTTTCGATAACTCCGCCGTCCTCAGCCGAAAATTCCACCACGTCGCCGCACATGGGGCTCACGCCTTTTTTCCTGAAAATGCCGCGCGCTTTGCATTCATATACGCCGTCGGAGGCTTCTACTGTGTAGACGCCTCCGATAGCTTTGATTATTGACCCATTCATGCTTATCAATACTGCTGGTCTGTGTTAGAGTTCGCGTCGGGCTGCGAATCAGCAGGCTGCGTATCGGGAATGCTCTCCTCAGGCAGAGTCGGCGTTGTGGTGGTATCAGCGGGAGTTATCTCCTTCAGCTTGTCCTCCGCCAGACTGCCGGAAAGCTCTATTGTTTCCTTATCGTAGTCGATGTTGTAGGTCGCGTATCTGATATATCCGTTAGATTCGTTGTTTCTGATATAGATTATCAGCGTTTCGGTCTTTTTGCCCGAGATCTCTATGCTTACAGTTCCGCCCATTACGGTCTCGCCGTTAGATATGGTCTTGGTGTAAGCCACGCTGCCGTCGCGGAATACGTCGATGGTGTACGCGCCGTGCAGTCCGTCGCTCGGCATAGGTATTCTCAGCGTGAGGTCTATCGGGTCGGTCTCGCCGGTGGAAACGTAGATTATTACCTTAGTTCCTCTATCGACGTATGTGCCCTCGGCCTCGCTCTGGTCTACTACCTTGCCCTTGTCGCCGTCGTGCTTCTGCTCCTGTACCTCGTAATCCAGCTTGCTCTCCTTCAGCTTAGCTATAGCCTTAGACTGCGTCATGCCTACTACGTTAGGTACTTTGACCTGTGTTTCAAAAGGTCCCTGGCTTACGAATATCTTTACTTCCTTGCCCTCGGGGTACTCAGTTCCCGCCTCAGGCTCGGTCTTTACTACCATTCCCTTGGCAACGTTGTCGTCGTAGATCTCAGTTACTATCGGCGTAAAGCCTGCGCTGGTGATCTCGCTTCGCGCTACCTCGGCGTCCTTGTTTACCATGTTCGGTACGGTGATAAGGCGCTGACCCTTGCTGACAGTTACCTGAAGCGTAAAGCCTTCGCGAACGGTCTTGCCCGTCTGGCTCTGCCACATGATTATGCCTTCCTCGTACTCGTTCGAGTATTCCTCGGTCTTTTCAAATACAAGCTTGTCCTTGTACTCCTGCTCTACCTGTACGATGTTCTGTCCTACGAAGTTCGGTATGGTAACATTTCCCGTGTGGGTAGCTCCCGGGCCGAAGTTCGAGATAGCGTAGTAAGCTATTACCAGCGAAGCGATTATTACTACCGCTACGGTAACGGCGAGCATTATCGGCACTACATAGCTGCGCTTTCTGCCGTCGTCCTCATCGTCATCGTCCTCGTCGTCGTAATCTTCATCGTCGTAGTCATCGGGATAATCCTGATAATCGTTTTCGAGAGGATCCTGATAGTTGTTATCGTTCTGGTCGATGAGCGGGTCGAAATATCTGGTAGAGCCGCCCACGCCCGCGGTCTGATCCTTATAGCCGAATACTACCGTCGGGTCCATCTTAAAGGTATCTATATCGCGTATCATCTCCGCCGCCGACTGGTAACGTCTTGCGGGGTCTTTCTCTATCGCGTGCAGAACTATCTCTTCCAGCGCCTCGGGTATAGAGGGCATAATATCTCTGGGCGGTACGCACTCTTCCTGCATATGCTTGAGGGCTATCGCCACGGGGGTATCTGCGTCGTAAGGCTTCTTGCCGGTCAGCATCTCGTAAAGCATCACGCCTACCGAGTAGATGTCGCTGCGCTCGTCGGTCATATCGCCTCTTGCCTGCTCGGGCGAGATGTAGTGTACCGAGCCGACGGTCTTGTCAGAAAGCGTCTTGCCGTCTATGCGCGAGAAGCGCGCAATGCCGAAATCCATGACCTTTATAGTGCCGTCCTCAAAGAGCATTATGTTCTGCGGCTTTATGTCGCGGTGAACTATGCCCTTATCGTGCGCGTGCTGAAGTGCGCGGAGTATCTGCGTGATGAAGTGCAGTGCGTCCTTCCAGCGCAGCGCTCCCTGCTGCTCTATAAAGTCCTTGAGGGTTATGCCGTCGATGTATTCCATTACTATGAATTTCACATCGTCCGTCAGCCCTACGTCGTATATCTTTACGATGTTCGGGTGCGAAAGTACGGCTATCGCCTTGCTCTCATTTCTGAACCTGCGGAGAAATTCCGCGTTGTGCGAAAATTCGTCTTTCAGTATCTTTACAGCTACGGTGCGGTTCTCCACGGTGTCTACCGCTTTGTAGACGTCCGCCATTCCTCCCGAACCTATCTGCTCGGTTATCTCGTAGCGATCATCGAGCTTTGTGCCGATATAATTCATAAATTCCAACTCCGTTTCTTTATGTTTCTTTCCTTACCAAATTTATCATTAAAGCGCCCGTGCGCTAAGTTTGCTTGATCTTATCAGTTCGCGATGACTGCGGCCGAGATGTTGTCCTTGCCGCCGCAGGCGTTGCAGTAGTCTATCAGGTCTGACACGCCTTTATCCAGATTTTTATTGAACACGCTTTCGTAGATAAGCTGCGGGTGGCAGTACGCCGTAAGCCCGTCGGTGCAGAGGAACACCGCGAAATTTCCCGTTTCCTCCACCTCGAAATAATCAGCCTCTACCTTCGGCTCTACGCCTACTGCCCGCGTGATTATATACTTCATTTTGTGGTTCTGCATTTCTTCAAAGGTTATCTCGCCGTGCTTATAAAGCTCGTTGACGTATGTGTGGTCGTCTGATATTTGGCGAATACCGCCGTCGTCCATCATATACGCCCTGCTGTCGCCCACGTTTACTATATACGCGGTCTTATCCTCTACCAGTACGGCAACGCAGGTAGTGCCCATTCCGTTTTTCTCGATGTCCTCGCAGCTTTTTTCGTAAACTATCGAGTTTGCAGCCTGCACAGCGGTGATCATCAAATTGCGTATGCTGTTAGGCTTCATGCCCTGCTGGTAGCCTTCCGATATGCGCCTGTATATCTGATTGGCAGCAAGGTCGCTCGCTACCGAGCCCGAGGCTTCGCCGCCCATTCCGTCGCACACAACGGCGAGAGCTGCGTTTTCCGAAAGAAATCCCGCACATATCTTGTCCTGATTTTCATTTCTCACTCTGCCCATGTCGGAATTGTAAGACAGATACAAAACGGATCACCGTCCTTTATCATTAAGTTTAGTTCATCTCGTATTCTCTTCTAAGCTGACCGCAAGCCGCCTCTATATCAGCGCCCAGCGTGCGCCTTACGGTGGCGTTTATCCCCAGCTCGTTCAGGTATTGCTGAAATCTGTGCGCCGCCTTTCGGTCAGATGTAAAGCTGCGCTCTTTTATCTTGTTCACGGGGATTATATTTACATGACAGACGAAGTCTGAAAGCAGCGCCGCGAGCTTTTTCGCGTCCTCGCGCGTGTCGTTGTGCCCGTCTATCAGCGCGTATTCAAAGCTTATACGCCTGCCCGTTTTTGCAAAGTAGTGCCTGCACGCCGCCATCAGTTCGTTTATATCCCAGCGGTCGTTTACCGGCATTATCGCGCTGCGCTCGGCATTGTCGGGCGCGTGCAGCGATATTGAAAGCGTTATGCCCAAGTTGAGCTCGGCAAGCTCGTATATCCTCGGCACAATGCCGCAGGTGCTCACCGAAACATGCCTCAGCGACATACCGAAGCCCTGCGGGCATGAGAGCAGCTTTAAAAACCGCACCACGTTATCGTAATTATCCATCGGCTCGCCGATGCCCATAAGCACCACGCCCGATATTTTGCGCCCGCTCTCGCGCTGCGCCGTGTATATCTGCCCCAGTATCTCGCCCGCCGTAAGGTCGCGTTTGTAGCCCGCGATGGTCGAGGCGCAGAAGCGGCAGCCCATCTTGCATCCCACCTGTGTAGACACGCAAATGGTGTTTCCGTAGCTGTATTCCATCAGCACCGATTCTATATGGTTGCCATCATCGAGCCCATATAGATATTTTACAGTATTATCGGTACAAGATTCAAGTGTTTTGCACACAAATAGTGATTTTATACAAAATTTTTCTTCAAGGCGTGCTCTGAGTTGTGCAGATAGATTAGTCATTTTTTCAAAGCTATCGACATTTTTGACGTGCAGCCACTCAAATATCTGCTTCGCGCGAAATTTCTTTTCGCCCATCGCCAGTATCTCCGCCTCGAGCTCTTCGGGGTAAAGGCTGAGTATGTCTGTCTTCTGCTGCTCCAAGTTAACACCTCTCAAATCATTTTCTCACAAATTTTGCTATAAAGAAGCCGTCTGAATCAAAATAGCTCGGCAGCACGGTAAGTCTGCACTCCCCGCCGAACTGCTTTGCGGCTTCGCCCAGCGGCGCGGGCTCAAACTCGGGGTGCTCGCGCAAAAATCTGTCCGCCACCTCGTCGTTCTCCGCGCGCGAAAGCGTGCAGGTCGAGTATTGCAGCACGCCGCCCTGCTTCACATACCCCGCTGAAGTTTCCAGTATCTTGTACTGTACTTCGGGCAGTCGGTCAAATTCCGCGAGGTCTTTGTACTTTATCTCAGGCTTGCGGCGAATAACGCCCAGACCCGAGCACGGCACGTCGCAAAGCACGCGGTCAGCCATCGGCAGGCTCTCGTTAAAAGCCTTAGCGTCGTTCTCAGCCGCCGTGATGCAGCCCAGCCCGAGCCTTTTCGCGCCGCCCGCTATCAGCCGAACGCGGTTTTTGTGCAGGTCGAAAGCCATTAGCTCGCCCCTGCCGCCCATCAGCTCGGCTATAGTGAAACTTTTTCCGCCCGGCGCTGCGCATAGGTCTAGCACCGTTTCACCCGCCTGCGCGCCCAGCGCCCCGCAGCATATCCTGCTGGAAATATCTTGAACGTGGAAAAGCCCTTTCTTAAAAGCCTCCGCCGATTCGGGCGAAGCGCCCGCTATGTTCACGCAATCGGCGAAATGCGCGTTCACCTCAGCGCCAAATCCCTCGGCGCGCAGCTCTTCGCAAAGTGCTTCGGGCGTGGTGAGCGTGGTGTTCACCATAGCGGTCACGGGCGGTCTGCCCAGCGAGGTCGCGAGCATCTGCTCAGCCGTCTGCCTGCCGTATTCCTGCGCCCATTTTTTCACGAGCGGCAGCGGGCAGGAGTATTCAAAAGCCAGTTTTTCAAGCGGGTCTTTCGGCTGCGGCAGCTTTTTATCCGCCCGCAAAAACGCCCTCAGCAGGCCGTTCACATAGCCCTTTACCGCGGGGTTGCGGTTTTTCGCAGCGAGTTTTACCGCCTCGTTCACCGCCGCCGATTCGGGCACGGAGTTCATGTATAATAGCTGGTAAAGCGCCGTTCGCAGAATGTTGCGAACCTCTGGGTTCAGCTTGTCCGCGGGCTTCGCCGAGTAGGTTTTTATAATCTCGTCCAGCGTCAGCCGCCTTTCGAGCGTGCCGTAAAACAGCGCGGCGCAAAATTTCTTTCCCTGCGCGTCAAGCTGCGAGCGGCTGAAATGCTCGTCAAGCAGTATGTTTGAATAAGAGCTGCTGCCGTCTATCCTGCAAAGCAGCTTTACCGCTGTTTTTCTGGCGTTTTCCAAGTCGTTTTTCTCCTAACTCTATTAAGGTTCACCGGTGAGCACAGTTCCCGCCTTTACGGGCTTGCCGTTTAGGTAATCCTGCGCTTTCATGCGCTTACCGCCCTCAGCCTGTATCTCGGTAAAGCGGATAACTCCCTCGCCGCAGGCTACGTCAAAGCGTTTGCCGCCTACAAATTCGCCCGCCTGCGCATCGGTCTTCTCGCGCGAGATGATCTCTGAGCGGTAGACCTTTATGCGCTTGCCGTTTAGGTAGCAGAGCGCGCAGGGCGCGTCCGAAAGTCCGCAGATGTGCTTGTGCACCTCGAAAACGGGCTTGCTGAAATCTATCGGGCACATATCTTTCGTGATGATGTGCGCGTATGTTGCGAGCGCGTCGTCCTGCTTTACGGGAACAGCCGTGCCGTTTTCAAGCGCCGCCAGCGTTTCAAGCTGCATATCAGCGCCCAGCTCGGCGAGTATATCGAACATATCAGCCGAAGTAGCGTTCTCGCCGATGTCCACCGCCTTTTGCAGCAGCATATCGCCGGTATCGAGCCCCTCGGAGAGCTGCATTATCGTAACGCCCGTCTGCGCCTTGCCGTCAAGCACTGAGCGCTGTATCGGCGCTGCGCCGCGGTATTCGGGCAGCAGCGAAGCGTGTATGTTTATGCAGCCGTACTTAGGTATATCAAGCACCTCTTTCGGCAGCAGCTTGCCGTAAGCCGCCACTACTATGCAGTCGGGCGCGCATTCTTTCAGCACGCTGATGTACTCATCCGCTTCCTTTTTAAGGCTCTGCGGCTGATAAACGGGCGTGCCGTGCTCCAGCGCAAGCGTCTTTACGGGCGGCGGTACAAGTTTGTAACCCCTGCCCTTCGGCTTATCGGGCTGGGTAAACACCGCTTTTACGTTGTGCGCGCCGCTTTCATAAAGCTTTTCAAGCGCCTTTACCGCAAAGTCGGGCGTGCCCATGAATACTATATCCATATATCGCTAATTCTCCTGTTGAGTTATCAGTCGTTCTCAGGCTTCAGCCATTCTTCAACTATGTCTACGAAAAGCTTGCCCTCTAAGTGATCCAGTTCGTGGCATACCGCCTGCGCGAAGAGGTCTTCGGCCTCCATCTCGTACCATTCGCCGTTTCTGTTCTGCGCCTTGAATTTCACGCGCTTCGGGCGGGTGGTCATTCCCCACTGGTTCGGGCATGAAAGGCAGCCCTCCTGCACATACTGCGTTTCGTCAGAGCGCCACGTTATCTCGGGGTTTATCAGCTCGATAACGCCCTCGCCCACGTCTATGACTACTACGCGGCGCAGGTAGCTCACCTGCGGGCCTGCCAGCCCTACGCCGTCCGCCGCGTGCATGGTCTCAGCCATGTCGTCGAGCACCGTGTGCAGCTTTTCGCCGAAGTCGGTAACGGGTCGGCAGACCTTTCTGAGTACGGGGTCGCCGTTTTTAACGATGGTTCTTATTGCCATAAATTTATCCTTTCGCGATTCATGATCCTATATCGCCGTTTATGTCAGCCGAAATGCGCACCTCGCTGAACCTGCGGTCTTTCATGAATCGCACCATGCAGTCAGAGATCAGCGCGTGAAGCTGCTTTGAAACGCGGCATTTTATTATTATCCTGTATCTGTATCTGTTGTTTATCCTGCCCAGCGTGCATTGTGTAGGGCCGAGCACGCGCAGGGGTATTTTTATCTGCTCGTTTACTATCTTGCCGCGCAGCGTCTGCAAGAAGCTGCGCGAGCCTTCTATCGCGCGGCTCTCCATCTCAGATGAAAAATTCACCGCGCATATATCGCAGTACGGGGGGAAAAGCAGCGTTTTTCTCAGCGCCGTTTCCTCCTCGTAAAATTCGTCGTAATCCTGCTGCGCCGCTAGGTTTATAACGTAGTGGTCGGGCACGAATGTCTGTATGAAAGCCCTGCCGGGTTTGTCGCCCCTGCCGGAGCGCCCCGCCACCTGCGTTATCAGCGAAAAAGTTCGCTCGTAGCTGCGGAAGTCGCCCGTGAAAAGCGCTTTGTCGATGGAGATTATCCCCACCAGCGTCACGTTCGGGAAATTCAGCCCCTTGGCAATCATCTGCGTGCCGAGCATTATATCGTACTCGCCGCGCTCGAAAGCCGAAAAGCTCTCTTCATACGCCCCGCGCGTAAAAGTCGTGTCCGCGTCCATTCTCAGCAGGCGCGCCTGCGGGAAAAGCTTTCCCAGCTCGTCCTCTACTTTCTGCGTGCCTACGCCGCTCTGCCGCAGCTTTTCGCTTCCGCAGGCGGGGCATTTCGTCGGCTGGGCCATCGAAAACCCGCAGTAGTGGCACATCAGCCTGCCGTTTTTCTTGTGAAAAGTCAGCGGCAGACCGCAGTTCGGGCAGCTTATCGGCTCGCGGCACTCGGCGCATGACATATACGTCGTGTACCCCCTGCGGTTGAGCAAAAGTATAGCCTGCTCGCCCTTCGCGAGCGTTTCGCTCACCGCTTCGGCAAGCTTTCGGCTGAAAATGCTGCCGTTGCCCGCCGCCGCTTCGCTCTGCATATCTATTATCTCCACCTCGGGCAAGACTGCGTCGGCGTAGCGGTGGCGCATCTCAAAGAGGTGGAACCTGCCCGTTTTCGCGTAGTAAAAGCTCTCGATAGAGGGCGTCGCCGAAGCCATCAGCAGCACGCAGCCGTGGTGGCCGCAGCGCTGTATAGCCGCGTCGCGGGCGTGGTATCTGGGCGATTGGTCTGATTTGTAAGTCCGCTCGCCCTCTTCGTCCATTATTATCAAGCCGATGTTTTCCAGCGGGGCGAATACCGCGCTGCGCGTGCCTATGACTATCTTCGCCTTTCCGCCGCGTATGCGTTTAAATTCGTCCGCACGCTGCCCCAGCGAGAGCGAGGAGTGCAGAAGCGCTATCTCGTCGCCGAAGTACAGCTTGAATTTCTTCACCATCTGCGGCGTTAGCGATATTTCGGGCACCATCATCAGCGCCGTCCTGCCGCTTTTCAGCACGCTGTCTATCAGGCGGAAAAATACCGAAGTCTTTCCGCTTCCCGTAACGCCGTAAAGCAGCGCGCCCGCGGGCTTTCGCGCGTTCACGAGCTGCATTATGCCCTCGTAAGCGGCGGTCTGCTCGGCGTTCAGCTGTATCTCGGTCGGGTCGCGGCGCTTGCCTGCGTCGGCGGTCGCCTTGCGCATTACCTCCGTCTTGTAAACGGTTATCGCGCCCTTTTCCTCCAGCCTTTTCAGCACGGCTTTCGTGCAGCCCGTCATGTAGCAGACTTCATCGGCGGAGGCGCTGCCAAGCTCTTTCAGCAGCTTTACCACCGCGCTCTGCTTCGCGCTGAGCTTTTCGTTCACGCCGCCTGCGAGCATACTCTCGCTCAGCCGCACCATCTGCTCGGTTTCGTCGCCTACCGCGCGCTTGAAAAAGTCGGCTTCCTCCAGCGCGCCCTTATCTAAAAGCGAGCCTACCAGCTCTTTCAGGTGTTTCTTCTCCGCCTCGCCGGCGCCCTTTTCGGGGCTGAGCAGCTTATCGGCGGCGCTCTGCGTTTTAGCCGCGCGCACCTGCTCTATCAGCGCCAGCTCCTCGCCCGTAAAGGCGTTTTCGTCCAGCCCGGTATTCGCGAGGGTGTAGTGCGTCTTTATCTTATAAGAAAAGCCGTTCGGCACCATTGTCTTGTAAGCGTCGAAGTATGTGCAGAAAAGGCTGCTCTTCATCCACTCGAGCATGTTGAGCATCTCGGCGTTTATCAGCGGCTCTTTATCTATCAGCGCAAACACAGGCTTCAGCTCGGCGTTGTAATGTTCCAGCGGGTATATCGCTATTATCAGCGCGACCGACTTGCGGTTTCCCCTGCCGAAAGGCACGAGCGCCCTCATTCCCGCCTGCGCCTTATCCGCAAGCTCCTCGGGCAAAATGTAGTCGTAGTGCCTATCGAAGCTCATCGAAGCGCCGTTTATCACGGTCTTTGCGGCGAAGTAACTTCCCCTCATATGCCGTATTTATCGGGTATCAGAGTCTTACCGCGGGGTCTTCTATAAGCTTGTATTCGCCGGAAGCAAATTCGTCTACCGCTTTTTTTACAGGGCGCTCGTCAAGCACCTTTTTCTCTTCAAAAGCTTCCTCTGTTATCTCTCTCGCGCGCTTTGCAACGCCTACTACGAGTGAATAATAGCTTTCATTGTTCTTTAAAATCTGTACTGCTGCGGGTCTAAGCATTTTTAAGCACCTCATCTATAATTTCTTTCTGGTTCGCGGCTTTAAAGCTTTCCAGCCCCTCGCCGCCGCTTTTTGCTGAATGGAATATATTTTTCAGGTCGCTGACAGCCTTATCGAGGTCGCCGTTGACCATCACATAATCGTAATCGTAAGCGCGCTCTATATCGCCCTTAGCGGTAGATAGGCGCTTTTGTATCATCTCTTCCGTTTCGCCCGATTCCTGCGCGCGGCGGTGCAGCCTGCGGTCGAGCGAGCTTATCGAGGGGGGCAGTATAAAGAGCATTACGGCTTCGGGCATCTTCGCCTTTACTTGAAATGCGCCCTGCGGCTCTATCTCCAGCAGCACGTCTATTCCTGCGGCAAGCTTTTGCTCTACGGGCGCTTTCGGCGTGCCGTAGCAGTTTCCGCTAAATTCCGCGTGCTCTAAAAAGCCGTCGTTTTTCGCCAGTCTGCCAAATTCCTCGCGGGTGATGAAGTTGTAGTGCACGCCGTCAAGCTCGCCATCGCGCGGCGCTCTCGTGGTGCACGATATGGAATTGAATATCTCGTTATCGCGGCTAAGCTCTTTTATAAGCGTGCCCTTGCCGCAGCCCGATGGGGCTGAGATTATAAAAAGCTTTGCGTTATTCATCTTGGTCATCCTCCGTTTTGCCTGCGGCTCTGCCATAAACGCTTTCAGTCGAGAGGGCTGAGAGCACAACGTGGTCGCTGTCCATAATTATCACCGACCGCGTTTTCTTGCCGCACGAGGCGTCTATGAGCGTTCCGCGGTCGCGCGCTTCCTGCACCAGCCTTTTTACGGGCGCGGATTCGGGCGCTGCCACCGCTATCAGCCTTTCAGCCGATATGAAGTTGCCGAAGCCTATGTTTATCAGCTGCATACGCTTTTACTCCACGTTCTGTATCTGCTCACGTATCTTCTCGATCTCGCTCTTTAGGTCTACCACCGTTTTGGTGATCTCTAAGTCTGAGCATTTCGAGCCTGTGGTGTTTACCTCGCGGTTCATCTCCTGCACCAAAAAGTCGAGCTTTCTGCCTACCGGCTCGCTGCTGTTTATCAGCGTGCGGAACTGCGCTATGTGGCTGTGCAGGCGCACCGTTTCTTCATCCACGGCGGTCTTTTCCGAGAATATCGCCGCTTCGGTGAGCACCCTGCTGTCGTCTATATTGCGGTCTTTCAGCAGCTCGGTGAGCTTTGCGTAAAGTTTCTCGCGGTAAAGGTCGTTCACCTTAGGCGAGCGCTCCTCTACGCTTTTCACCATCTGCTCGATGAAGCCCAGCCGCGAAGCGATGTCGTCGTGCATCTTCACACCCTCCACCTCGCGCATCTCTACGAATTTCTCTAGCGCGCTCTCGGCGGTCTGCTTCACCTGCTCCCACACCTGCTCTTCATTCTCCTGCGTTTTCACTACTGTGAAGAGGTCGGGCAGGCGCATTATGTCTGAAAGCTTCAGGTCGTCCTGCACCTCAAGCTCGGGGGCGGCGGCGCGCAGCGCGTCGAGGTAGCCGTGCGCTATCTCTTTATTCACCGTGATGTCGGCGTTCACGCCCTCTTTATTGTAGATGTAGACCGAGACTTCGACCTTGCCGCGGGTTATCTTGCCGCCCAGCAGCGATTTCAGTTTCTCGTCCAGATAGCCGTAAGCGCGGGGCGTGCGCGCCGTAAATTCGTAAAAGCGGTGGTTCACCGAGCGGATCTCCACCAGTATCTCTCTTTCGTCGAAAGCGGCTCGTTCTCTGCCGAAGCCGGTCATAGATCTCAGCATTTTCAATACCTTCTTTACTTCATTTATAAAAGCACAAATTATCCTATCATAATATTATACCACTTTTTCGGCTCAATATCAAGAGTTGTTAATGATTTGTTGCTTATTTTTTTACTGTTTATTCTTACAGACATATGCCATAACGTCCGCCGCGCCCTGCGCTATGAGAACATTGGGGTATTTTGCGAAATCCTCCGCCATAGTAGAGCCTGTCAGCACTCCCGCGAAGTCTACGCCCGCTCTCTGCGCTGTTTCCGCGTCGATGTAGCTGTCGCCGACGTAAAGCGTTTCCGACTTCTCCGCGCCCAAGCCCTCTATACATTTCAGCAGACCGCAGGGGTCGGGCTTAGCCATGCCGCTCGGCACGTCCTCGCCGCCTATGATAAGGTCTGCGGGGGTTTCACCCGCCTGCGCGGCGAAAGTATCCGCTATGCGGTAGCGGTATTTCGTAGAGCATATGCCTATCTTCACGCCCTGCGCGCGCAGGTCTTTCATAGCCGCTATAACGCCGCTGTAAAAGAAGGTGTTTTTCACCATCACCTCGTCCGCCTTTTTGACGTAGGCGACGCGCATATCCTCGCGCTGAGGGTTATTCGGCGTATCGGTAAGCAGGTCGAAAGCGTCTACCAGTGTCATGCCTATCGTGTCATATATCGTCTTATCGTCCTTTGGCGGATAGCCAAACTGCTCTAAAACGTGCTTGAAGCATATCAGTATGCCCTTCGACGAATCGGCAAGGGTGAGGTCGAAATCAAAAATGCAAGCTTTGTACGCCATATTATTCCACCGTTACCGACTTAGCGAGGTTTCTCGGCTTATCTACGTCGTTGCCCTTTAGCACGGCGGTGTAGTAAGCTATAAGCTGTAAGGGCACTACCGCGGGCAGCGGCATGAGTATATCGTCGATGGTCGGCAGACCTATCTTATACTCCGCAACGTCGCTCTCGATGGTCTTGTAGCTGTGCGTAACGAATATTACCGAAGCTCCGCGCGCCTTTACTTCCTTTACGTTGCTGACGGTCTTGTCAAAAAGCTCGCGCTGAGTAGCAACGGCGATAACGGGCATACCCTCGGTCACAAGTGAGATAGTGCCGTGTTTCAGCTCGCCCGCCGCGTATGATTCGGAATGTATGTACGAGATCTCTTTCAGCTTCAGCGAGCCTTCCATAGAAAGCGCGTAGTCAAGACCTCTGCCGATGTAGAGCAGGTTGCCCGCGTTTATCAGCTTAGAGGCTATGTACTTGCACTGCTCAGCCTGCTGGAGAACTACGTTTATAAGGTCGGGCACGCTCTGCAATACGCCTGTAAGTCTGCGGCACTCTTCTTCAGAGATAGCGCCCTTTGCGAAAGCCAGCTCGAAAGCTATCAGGTAGAAGACCGCTATCTGCACGATGTAAGCCTTTGTGGAAGCTACCGAGATCTCGGGGCCTGCGTGGGTGTAGAGCACCATATCGGCCTCGCGCGCGATGGAAGAGCCTTTTACGTTTACGATAGCGAGGGTATCAGCTCCGACGTTTTTGGAAAGGCGCAGAGCCTCGAGCGTGTCAGCCGTTTCGCCCGACTGCGATACTACTATAACAAGGTCTTTATCGCTGAGAATAGGATTGCGGTATCTGAATTCGCTCGCTACGTCTACCGTTACGGGCACGCGCGCGAGCTGTTCTATAACGTACTTGCCTACCAGTCCCGCGTGCATAGCCGTTCCGCAGGCTACTACGAAAATGTTCCGGTAGCCCGAAAGCTTCTCAAGCGTCATTCCGCACTCGCTGAGGTCTGGCATACCCTCGTTTATACGCGGGGTGATGGTGGTCTTTATAGCGGTAGGCTGGTCGTGTATCTCTTTGAGCATAAAGTGCGGGTAGCCGCCCTTTTCAGCCGCTTCCATATCCCAGTCGGCGGTCATTAGCTCTTTTTCAACTGGCATACCGTGAATATCGTAAATGCCCGCTTTGCCGTCGTCGAGAACTACTATCTCGTCCTGATCTATAAGGTAATAATTTCTTGTATACTTGATTATAGCTGGCACATCGGAAGCTATGAAAGCCTCGTCCTCGCCAACGCCTACTATCAGCGGAGAATCCTTACGCACGGCGTAAACGCGGTTCGGAAAATCTTTGAACATCATGCCCAGCGCGTAAGAACCTTCTATCTCGCCCAGCACCTTCTGTATAGCCGCCATGGGGTCGCCCTCGTAGTAATAGTCGAGCAGCTTCGCTACTGTTTCGGTGTCGGTCTCGCTCTCGAAAGTGTAGCCTTTCTTTATCAGAAAAGCCTTTATCTTCTGGTAATTCTCGATTATGCCGTTATGTACTATGGTAACTCTGGCGCTGCCGTGGGGGTGAGAGTTTATGTCAGAGGGTTCGCCGTGGGTAGCCCAGCGGGTGTGGCCTATACCGCAGGTGCCGTTTATCCAGCCCTCTTTTTGCAGCTTCTGCTCCAGCACGGCAAGTCTGCCCTTTGATTTTGAGATCTTTATTTCGCCGTTTTCAAAAACAGCCACTCCTGCCGAGTCGTAGCCGCGGTACTCCAGCTTTTTCAGCGAGTCGAGCAGCACTCTTGTGCAATCTTTCTTTCCTACATATCCTACTATTCCGCACATGATAATTTACCTCCTGTTCGGACTGTTGTGTATATTGCTTATAGTTATCTTCGTTGGTTTACATAATATGTATATCCACACGCTTCTGCATACAGAAATACACATTATATCATACCACATAACGCCGATAAAATCAATAGTATTTTTATGAATTTACGCAACTTTTTATCCCACCGCAAAAAAGCGCCCCCGCGCCGCTTGTTATTGCGGGCGAAAGCGCTCCATTGTGTTTTTTCAGTTGTGAAGTCTGTATCAAACTCTCTCTGCGATGAGCGTACCCATCTGCGAGCAGCTTACGGGCTTGCAGCCCTCAGACATTATGTCGCCTGTTCTGTAACCCTCTTCGAGAACCTTGGTAACGGCAGCCTCTACCGCGTCGGCTTCTTTTGTCATATCGAAAGAATATCTCAGCATCATAGCCGCCGAAAGTATAGTAGCTATCGGGTTCGCCTTATCCTGACCCGCGATGTCGGGTGCAGATCCGCCGCTAGGCTCATACAGACCGAACTTAGTTTCGTTCATGCTTGCGGAGGGCAGCATACCGATAGAGCCGGTTATCATAGAAGCTTCGTCGGAAAGAATATCGCCGAACATATTTTCAGTTACCATAACGTCAAACTGCGCGGGGTCGCGAACCAGCTGCATAGCGCTGTTGTCTACCAGCATATGCTCAAGCTCTACCTCGGGGTAATCCGCCGCTACTTCGGTAACTATCTTTCTCCAAAGGCGCGAGGAATCGAGAACGTTCGCCTTATCTACGCTGGTGACTTTCTTTCTGCGCTTCATAGCTACCTCGAAAGCCTTTACAGCTATACGTCTGATCTCTTTTTCGTTGTAGGAAAGGGTATCTACCGCGGTCATAACGCCGTCAACTTCTTCGGTCTTGCGAGCGCCGAAGTAAAGTCCGCCCGTAAGCTCGCGCATTATCAGCATATCAAAGCCCTTAGCCGAGATCTCTTCTTTCAGCGGGCAAGCGCCTGAAAGCTGCGGGTAAAGCAGGCAGGGACGCAGGTTGGCGAAAAGTCCCAGCTCTTTGCGTATCTTTAACAGACCTGCTTCGGGGCGCAGATCAGCGGGAAGCTTGTACCAAGGGGAGGTGGTGGTGTTGCCGCCGATAGAGCCCATCAGCACGGCGTCGCTGGCCTTGCACTCAGCGATAGTTTCATCGGTAAGCGGCACGCCGTTCGCGTCGATAGAGCAGCCGCCCATAAGAAGCTGAGTATAATCAAACTTGTGTCCGTACTTTTCAGCCACCTTATCGAGCACCTTCATAGCCTCGGTAACTATCTCAGGGCCTATTCCGTCGCCCTTTATAACAGCGATCTTCTTATTCATCATGTATCATTTCCTTTCAAAGGGATTTTGTCATAATACAATTATACCACGTTTATCTCAAAATTGCAATAGCGCGCAAAAAATATCCCGCAAAGCGTTTTTTCAGCCCTGCGGGATATTCTTCATAAGTCATAAGTCATTTGCAGACAGTGTTTTATTTTTTCAGACGTGCATTCTTTATCCTGCCCGCCGCGAGCATCAGCCCCTCGGTAAATACGGACATAGGTATCAGCCCGCACTTAAAGCGAAGCAGCAGCCCTGTTACCGCCCATATGCAGACCTCTGCCGCCAGTATCGTGAGCGCGCGGCGGCGGTATACCCGCACCTCGGCTTCGTCGAGCGGCTTGTTGTGGTCTTCTACGGGGGAAAGCAGTGCGCAGAGCGCCGCGCCCGCCGCCATGAATACAGCGTACCCCGCCGCACCAAACGGCAGGAATTTCAGCGCAGCCAACACTGCGGCTATCATCGCGAGCGATAAAAAATAGCACCTCTGCGGAGTTTCAGAGTGGTATCCTCCGGCATAGCTTCTCAGCGGTATGTAGCAGACCAGAAAAGCTATGCTTTCAAATACCATGCCGAAGATCAGCCCTACTGCCGCGGTGCTTATGATGTTGAGCAGCATTGTGAGCGCCATATCGAAGCCGTAGCGGTAAAGCGCCGCTTCGCTCTCGGCTATCACTCCCCTGCCGCAAAGCCCGCGGGTAAGCTTATCTGCGGTTTTCTCAAACATCAGAACTTGCGGAGCTTCTTGCTCTCAGCAGGCATTTCGGGCTGGTGCGAGATAAATACGCAGGTGGAGTTTACGTTAGAGATGGTAACTGCCATAGCCAGTGCCGCGAAAACCTTGCCTAAGCGAGTGCTGATCTTAAAAAGTTTGCTCTTCAATTTTTTCACCTCCTAAGTTTTCAATTCGTATGTACATTATACACTATTTTTTAAAACTTGTTTGGTGAAATGTAGTGAACTGCCGGGGAAATGTCAAAAATAACATTCAGCCGCTCTTTTGGCGAGCGGCTGCGTTATCAAAATCTTCATATTTATATATATTGTGCCAATTTGCATTGGTTTACGCTGCGTACATTATCAGCGAGATCTCATACCAGTTATCGGAAACTTTGGCGCGCATATCGCCGCCGTATTTGTGAACTATCCGCTCCACGCTTTTCAGACCCAAGCCGTGGTTTTCGTGGTCGCGCTTGCGGCTGCCGTCCTCGGGCATTATGCCGTCGAAGGTGTTGCCGAAATACACTTTAAGATACCCCTGCTTATAGCGAATGCTTATCTCCAGCTTTTTAGGCTCGTCAGCTGGCAGCTGTTCAAGCGCTTCGAGCGCGTTGTCGGCGAGATTTCCTATTATTACGTTCAGGTCAAATTCGGTGAAGCTTAGGTCTTTCGGCACTACTATATCGTACTTCTGCGCTATGTTATCGTGCAGGCGCGCGAGCTTGTAATTGAGCATACTGTCGATAAGGTCATTGCCGCTGTCTATCAGCTTTTTATCCGCCGCCGTGCTGCTTTTCACAGTTTCCAGATACTCCAGCGCTTCGGCGTATTTTTCCTTTTCGATCAGGTCTTTCAGCCGCAGCAGATGGTTGTCCATATCGTGCTTCAAACAGCGTATGCGAAGCTGAGATTGCTGAACTACCTCCAGCTGGTTTTGTATAGCCTTGTTCTGGCTCTCCATTACCTCTCTTTCGCAGCGCTCAGAGAAGAGGTCTATCACGTTATCGTACAGGTAGAAAATGTCTATATTTATCAGCAGAAGTATCACCGCAGTGATGAGCGAAACAGCGTTCAGACCCTTAGCGGCAAAGTAGGCTATGAATATACTGCCCAGCGGCACGAAAAGCAGCGTGACGTAATACATAGCGGGCGTTCTGCCGAGAATGTCTTTCTTCATATGCAGACACTTGTTGCTGATGTCTGCCGCTGCAATTATCACCAGCGATGTCGCGAAGCCCTCGCTGAATACCGCCGACTCTATATGCATCATATTCTGCAAGGTCATGACGAGCACGTCGCAGCCCATCGTGATAGCGTATATCGCCGCGACGTTCAGCACCCGCCGGATCATGCCCTCTTTGTAAAAAAAAGTTATCGCGAAAAAGGGCAGGATGTTTGAGGCAAGCGTTATCGCCCAGTTGTGAAACAGCAGGTACGCCCCGCTGTTTAGCGCGAAATACGCGGTATATAGGGCGGCTTCGAGTTTGCGGCTTCTGCAGCGCTCTTGAAAAAATACATTTGCGAACATATACATACCGTATATATGAAATAAGTTGGAAAACAAATAAAATAATGTCTGCACTCCTTATTTCCTCCTCATGAGTTTCTCAGTTATCTCCATTCTGTTAGCCCTGCTTACGGGCAGCTGTTCGCTGTTCACGCCTATCATTATCACAGAAGCGGACGTGAATTTCTCAACGAAATTGATATTTACCAGATATGATTTATGTATCCGCACAAAATCTCTGAAACGCGGATCGCGCTCTATATCAGCCATTTTGCCGTAAAAGTTATAGTCGTTATTCAAAGTGTGTATTACCAGCCTTCTGCCGTCGCTCTCAAAGTAGCGTATGTTTGAGATGGCAACGCGGTTGATTATCTTATTTGAAAGAAACTCAAAGACATTTTTGCCGAATTTATAATCGGCAACATAAGAATCCAGCAGCTCTTTCATGCGCTCGTAACGCACGGGCTTTTCTATGTAGTCATACGGGCGTATCTTTATCGCGTCGATGGCGTATTCCTTGTATGAGGTAACGTAAACTATCGCTGCGTTGTCGTTTCGCCATATAGAGCGCAGCTTTTTGCCGAACTCTATCCCGTTCATCTCCCCGCCGTCTTTCGAGAACTCTATGTCTAAAAAGATCAGATCATACATATCCTCGCGCATGACGGCGTTCATCAGTTCCTCGCAGGAGGTGAAACATTTTACTTCAAAATCCATATCTGAGGTGGTAACATACTCCCCTATATATTTCCGTATGGTATCGCAGATGTTTTTTTCGTCGTCTGCTATTGCCACTCTTATCATAAGTAATGCACCGCCTTTCAGTATTTATTGTAGCATTGTTTGCATTAAAAATCAAGTGTTTTTAGAGAAGTTTGTCAAATTTAGGCGAAAAATTATTGCATAAATTTTCCCCGTATGCTCCATAATATTTCCAAAGGGGCTGCGCTTTCCGATTTCGCGCACCGCCCGTGCGGCAAGCCGCTAAGAATTTTAAATCGGGGAAAGGCTTGAAAAAATATCATGAGATCTATCAAAGACAGTAAGATCGCCAAGCTCATCGGCGGAAAAGGCGCATACATCACCCTCGCGGCGGTAGTGCTGGCGGCGGGCGGCGCAGGCGCTGCGGCTTACGGCAAGGCGGTAAAAAACGCCGAGAAAAGCTTCGACTATTCGTTTTCCCAAAGCGGGCTTTCATCGCTTTCCGACTCCGCCGCGCAGGCTGACAATAAGCAGAGCGGCGTGGCGAAGGACTCTTCTTCATCTTCACGCGCGGAAGACCCTGACGAAAAGACCCAGCCGAACGTCATGCCCGTAAACGGCGATATTCTCGAGCCGTTCAGCGGCGGCGAGCTGGTGAAAAGCGAAACGCTGAACGTTTGGAAGACCCACGACGGCGTAGACATCTCCGCCGAGGCGGGCACGCCGGTAAAGGCTATGAACAAGGGCGAAGTAACGCAAGTGGAGAAAGACGCGCTTTGGGGATACACCGTTATCATCGACCACGGCAGCGGCGTTATGGGCTACTACTACAATCTCTCCTCAGCCGTTTCGGTAAAGGAGGGCGACAAGGTGCAGTCGGGGCAGGTTATCGGCGCGGTAGGCGAAACTGCCGAGATCGAGGCGGCGAGCGGCCCGCACCTGCACTTCGGGCTGAAAAAGAACGGCGAGTGGATAGACCCCGTTTCCTTCATCGACCCATACGCGAACAAGTAACGAAAAAAGACCGGCTTTGCACCGGTCTTTTCTTATGTCTGTATATTTGTATTACTTTTCCTGATTGAAGTATACGTCGTACCATACGAGGAAGGTGTATACCGTCCAGATCTTGCGCGAGTAGTCGTAATGACCTGCGCGGTGCTCGTCGAGCAGCTCTACCAGCTTATCGGTATTAAAGAACTTCTGAGAATCTGCCGAGAGGAACTTATCTTTTACAACGTTGTAGTATTCATCCTCTTTCAGCCATACGCGTATAGGCACGGGGAAGCCGAGCTTTTTCTTGTTCGCAGTCTGCGGCGGGCAGGCTTTCAGTGCGGCAAGGCGCATAGCGTACTTGGTGTTCTCGCTTGTAACGCGGTATCTCTTCGGTATGCGCTCAGCAAGCGTCATGACTTTCTTATCGAGGAAAGGCACGCGCAGCTCAAGCGAATGAGCCATGCTCATCTTATCCGCTTTCAGCAGTATATCGCCCGTCATCCAGAGGTGCAGGTCTAGGTACTGCATCTGCGTTACGGGGTCGTTGTTCGCGCACTTATCGTAAAAAGGCTTGGTGATAGCCTGCGGGTCGGGGGCGGAGGTGTTTATTTTCAGCAGCTCCTTGCGCTCCTTCGGCGTGAACATATATGCGTTGCCGATAAAGCGCTCCTGCAAGTCCTGACCGCCGCGGATAAGGAAGTTTACGCCGTGCTTATGCGGCAGGTGCGAAGCAGCCTTGCCTACGGCTCTTCTTATCGGCTTCGGTATCTTCTCGTAGCTCGCCATGTCGTCGGGGTTGTGGTAGATATTATATCCGCCGAATATCTCGTCAGCGCCCTCGCCCGAAAGAACTACCTTTACCTTTTCGGCAGCCAGTTTGCAGACGAAGAAGAGGGCTACCGCAGCGGGGTCGGCGAGCGGTTCGTCCATGTGGTACTGTATCTTCGCGAAATTGCCCCAGTAATCTTCGGGGGAGATAACGCGCGAGGTATTTTCTTTGCCGATGTACTTCGAGAACTCCTTAGCGTAGCCTATCTCGTTGTACTTTTCGTCCTCGCCGAAGCCTACGGTAAAGGTCTTATCTACGTTCGCAACGGCGGCAACGTAGCTGGAGTCAACGCCGCTCGAAAGGAACGAGCCTACCTCAACGTCGGCTATCTTGTGCGCCGAAACGCTGTTTTTAAAAGTATCGGTAATGTCGTTTACCCAGTCTTCAAGCTCGGGCTTTTCATCGGGGGTGAATTTTATCTCCCAGTAGCGCTTTACATCGAGCTTGCCGCCGCAGTAGGTGAAGTAGTGCGCCGCGGGCAGCTTGTATACGTTCTTGAAGAACGTTTCGGTAGTGGGCGAATACTGGAAAGTGAGGTAATTTTCGAGCGCCGAGGTGTTCAGCTCTTTCTTGAACTCGGGGTGCTCGAGGAAGCTCTTTATCTCGCTGCCCCACATGAGCGTTTCGCCGAATTTGCCGTAATACACGGGCTTTATGCCGAAGAAATCGCGCGCGCCGAATACTAAGTCTTTATTTTTATCGTAGATAACGAAGCCGAACATACCGCGCAGCTTATTCAGCAGCGTTTCGTAGTCCCACTGCTCGTAGCCGTGGATAAGCACTTCGGTATCAGCCTTGCTCTTGAATTTGTGTCCCGCTGCGATAAGCTCTTCGCGCAGCTCTTGAAAATTGTATATCTCGCCGTTGAAAGTGATGGCGACAGAGCCGTCCTCGTTGAACATAGGCTGGCTGCCCAGCTCGGAAAGGTCGATTATGGAAAGTCTGCGGAAGCCCATAGCCACCTTTTCGTCAACGTACTTGCCCGCCTGGTCGGGGCCGCGGTGAGCTATTCTGTCCATCATTTTTTCCACCACGATGGAAGCGTCGTTTATATGGTTGGTAAATCCAACGAAACCACACATATGTAAATTACCTCCTGGTCAAATGGTCTGTAAAATTGAGTACACTATACATTATACTACAAAGCCGCGCTTTTTGCAATGCTTTTTCAAAATTTTATTGCGCCAGCATTTCGGCTATCACTTCGCGCGCCTCGTGCAGGTCGCGGCAGATGTGCACCGCTTTTTCGCGCATCTCGTCGTCGGGCGGCAGTATGTCGGGCACCATTACGGGCTTCATTCCCGCAGCGTGCGCCGCGCGTATGCCGTTGTACGAGTCCTCTACGGCTATCGCTTCGGCGGGGTCTGTGCCCAGCTTTTCGCAGGCGGCGAGGTAAATATCGGGCGCGGGCTTGCCGTGCTCAGCCATATCTCCGCCTACCACAACGCTGAAATAGTCGAGAAATCCCGCCTCGCCAAGCTGGCTCGTCACGGTAACGTATCTGGTAGATGAAGCCAGCGCGATAGGCACGCCGCTCTCTTTTAGGAAGTCGAGTATCTCGCGCACGCCTGTCTTTATCGGCATGCCGCGCTCGGCTATCGTCTTGTGCATCAGTGCGGAAAGCTCGGCGCGCAGACCGGCGACGTCAAGCCCCTCGCCGTAAGCCTCGCGCAGGATAACTATGCTCTCGGGCGTAGTTCTGCCGATACAGCGCTTGCAGACCTCCTCTATGCCCTCAAGCCCCTCGCGGTCGGCGAGCAGCTTCCAGCACTCCAGACTCAGGCGCTCGGTATCGAAGATAACGCCGTCCATATCAAAAACTACTGCTGATATTTTCGCTGACATCTTTATCCTCCGTTTACTTGAAATACATATACAGATTGCACTTTATCATGCCGTTATACAGCTTGCGCTTTTTGTCCGCCTTTTTGCCGAAGAATTTCTCAAAGTCCTCGTCGGGCGAGATTATCACGGCGGGGTGCGAAGAGTCGGGCTTTATGCGTTCGCCAAGGCGCTTGTAAAGCTCTTCCGCCTGCTTTATCTCAAGCATTCTCTCGCCGTATGGCGGGTTGCAGATGGTTATTGCGCCTTCCGGCGGGGTGAATTTCATAACGTCCTGCTCTTTTACGGTTATCTTTGAAGCCACGCCCGCCTTTTTCGCGTTCATGATGCTGAGGTCTACCGAAGCGGGGTCGATGTCTGAGCCGTAGGCGTGAAAAGTTCCCTCGCGGTCGAGCTTTTCCATAGCCTCAGCGCGCTCAAAGCGCCAAAGCTCGGCGGGTATCTGATCCCACTTCTCCGCCGCAAAGCTTCTGCGCAGACCCGGCGCAACGTTCAGCGCCTTGTAAGCCGCCTCGATGAGGAAAGTTCCCGAACCGCACATGGGGTCGCAGACGACACTGTCCGCGCGCACGCGTGCGAGGTCGATTATGCCCGCCGCCAGTGTTTCCTTTATCGGCGCGGCGTTTGAGGTGCGGCGGTATCCGCGCTTGTGCAGACCCTGCCCCGTAGTATCGAGGTAGATGGTGCATACGTCTTTCATTATGTTGAACTGAAGCTGGTGCAAAGCGCCGTCCTCCGCAAGCCATTCCATGTTATATTTTTGACCCAGCCGCTTGCACACCGCCTTTTTGATGATGCTCTGGCAGTGCGGTATGCTGTGCAGCTTTGAGTTAAGGCTGTGGCCCTTTACGGGGAACGCGTCGTTTTTGCCGATGTACTGCTCAAGCGGCAGCGCGTATGTGCCCTCGAAGAGCTGCTCGAAAGTTTCCGCGCGGAAGCTGCCCAGCTCTATCAGCACGCGCTCGGCGGTGGCAAGGCAGATGTTTGCCTTAGCTATCAAAGCGGGGTCGCCGTCGAACGATATTTTGCCGTCGGTAACGGTAAGGTTTTTGCCGCCCAGCTTTGTTATCTCAAATTTCAGCACGCTTTCCAGTCCGAAATGGCAGGGGCAGCAAAGTCTTATCTTCTGCATAAAAAACATCTCTCCTGACAAAAAAGGCTGCCGCACTTTTTCGTGTAACATCGTCGTTACGGGTGCGGCAGCCGCAATATTTTTGTGATACAGGCCGCGGAGAAATTATCCGTGGTAGCCTGAGCAGGTCTGCGGGATATTCGAGGCCTTGTAGTAGCCTACGTCTGTCGAGCCGCAGTAATCTCCTGCTATAAGTCCCGTTTTGGTGCAGTAGCGAAGCTCCTTTACCGAGTCGGGCATTTCAAAATCGTGGTTCTTTTCGTTTTCAGCAACATCGCCGAAGAGGTTTTTCCATATAGCGCCGATGTTCTGGTACTGGTCGGTAGGTATCTTCTTCCACTTCTCGTAACCTATCCATACGCCGCTCACATAGTCGGGCGTGCAGCCTACGAAGTTCAAGTCTACCCAGTCAGACGAAGTACCCGTCTTAGCGGCAACTACGGTATTGTTAAGGCGTGCATAGCGTCCCGTACCTTCCGATTCGGTGACTACCTTCTGCATCATCTTGTTCATAACGTAAGCGGTCGAGTCGCTTACAGCCTGCTTATAGCCGTCGCTGTGCTCGTAGATAACTGTTCCGTCGGCTTCCTCTATGCTGGAAATGTAAGTAGTTTCATACTTCTTTCCGCCGTTGCCGAATATCATATAAGCGCCTACCAGCTCTTCGAGGCACATACCCTGATGCATACCGCCGACGGTCATAGCCGAGTAGTCGGGGTCGTAATCATCGTCGAGAGTGGTAACGTCGAGCTTTTCCTTGAGGAAATTGAAGCAGTAAGCGGGGGTCATTTTCTGTACGAGCTGTGCGGGCGCGGTATTGAGCGACTTCATTATCATCTGCCAAGAGGTGTAGCTCTTGCCCGACCAGTTAGCGCTCTCGCCGTATTCAGAGTAGTTTACAGGCCACTTTTCGTTCTGTCCGTCGTTATCGGCGTCTATCTCTATAGGCTCGTCCACTATCAGCGAGGAGTAGGTTATCAGGTCTTGGTCAAGCGCGGGCGCGTAGGAAGCTATCGGCTTGATACACGAACCGGGCGAACGTCTGCCCTGCGTTACTCTGTTGAATATAAGGCTCTTTTTCTTCTTGGTTCTGTCGCTGACTATCGCCTGCACCTCGCCGTTGTAATTCATGCAGATAAAGCCTGATTTCAGCTTGTCGCCGTCAAAGCTCCATGTCTGGAAGTTAGAGCTATCGCGCATCTGCTCTTCCATCTTCTCCTGCATATCTATATCCACGGTGGTGTAAACGGTGTAGCCGCCCTCGTTAAGGCGTGTCTGCGCTTCGTCCCAAGAGATGCCCTTTACTTCCGAGATCTCGGTTATCGCCTGATTTATAGCGGCGTCCATGAACCAAGATGTCGGGCCCTGATCGTCGGGAATATCGTTCTCTTCCTCTACTGAGGAGAAATCGTGGTCGCCGTAAACTTTGAGCTTGTCAGCCTGCTTCTGCGCCTTGTCGTACTCGTCGTCCGAGATAGCGCCGTTTTCCAGCATTTTATCAAGACAGTAGTCAAGACGTATGCGGTTTTTATCCTTGTGCTCCAGCGGATTGTACATAGCGGGGCCTTTTATCATGCCCGCGAGCGATGCCGCCTGCGCAAGGTTCAGTTCGGAAACGTCCTTCTTGAAGTAGAAGTTCGCCGCCGCCTGTATGCCGACTATCTCGTCCACCGAGGTACCGAATTCGATAACGTTGAGGTACGCTTCGATGATGTCTTCTTTAGTGTACACCTTTTCGACGTTTATCGCGCGGAATATCTCGCGTATCTTACGCTCTACGCCCTCAGCGCCGAGCGCCGCGTCGTCGTCGGTGATGTTCTTTATCGTCTGCTGCGTGATGGTAGAACCGCCCTGCTGCGAGCCGAGCAGCGTTTTCGCGATAGCTACGAATGTACGCTTAAAGTCTACGCCGTCGTGCGAATAAAAGCGCTCGTCCTCAGTGTAAACGAAAGCGTCCTGAACGTAAGAAGGTATCTGCTCGAGGTCTACCCAAGCCGCCTTGCGGTTGGCGTTCTTTATGCCGTAATACAGCAGGTACTCTTCCGAGTCCTCGTCGTCCTCATCGTAATCGGGATTTTTGTACATAAATCTCGAAACGTTGCTGGTAACTACGTTTTCGTCAAGGCTGACGGTAGTGGTAGTATCCGCAAAATTCAGTATATAGATGGTAAGCGCCGTCGCGAATATCGAGCCTGTGATAATTACTATCATAAAGCAGGAAAGCGCGAGCGTGCCGACGATCTTGAGCACTCTTACGAATGGGTTCACGCCGTTTTTATTGTTCTTCTTTTTGTTGTTTTTTGCGCGCTTTGCGTCTTTATTGCCGCTGCCGAAATTTGCGTTCACGTTGGCGTTAGGGTTCGCATTAACGTTTACGCGGTTTTGCGGCGGGCGGTTTCTCATATTCTGAGGGCGCTGGGCACGCGGGGTATTTCTCTTTTTCTCTTCCATAATCAAAACCTTTCTCTGCTTTGATCGAGTAGCTAATAAACAAAACGGGGACGCTGATAACGCCCCCCGCATTGTTTCATTGTAAATTAGTCTTCGTCGTCAGTCTCAGCATCAGCAGGAAGCAAAGCTCTCATGGAAAGACTGATTCTCTTCTTATCAAGGTCAATCTCAGTGATCTTAGCTTCAACGGTCTGACCAGCCGAAAGAATATCAGCAACATTGTCAACTCTCTGATTAGCGATCTGAGAGATGTGGATAAGTCCGTCGATACCGTCGATGATCTGTGCGAAAGCGCCGAAGGAGGTGATAGAAACTATCTTAGCAGTTACTACCTGACCAACCTCATAGTTAGCCTTAAAGATCTCCCAAGGATTTTCGGAATCCTTCTTGTATACGAGCGATACCTTGCCGGTCTCAGGGTCGATGTCCTTGATGCGAACTTCGATCTTGTCGCCGATGGATACTACGTCGGAAGGATGCTTTATTCTCTTCCAGCTGAGGTCGAGCTTGCGAACAAGTCCGTCTACTCCGCCGAGGTCTACGAATACGCCGTAATCGGTGATGGACTTAACTTCGCCCTCGATAACGTCGCCGGCCTGTGCGGTCTCAAAGAACTTAGCCTTTGCAGCCTCTCTCTGCTCGCGCTCTACGGCTCTGATAGAGCCTACTGCCTTCTGTCTTGCCTCGTTGACCTCAAGGATCTTGAACTCTACGGTCTTGCCCTTCATATCGTCGAGGTTGCCGCCGCGTGCTACTGCCTGCGAAGCGGGTACGAATACGTTGACGCCGTTGGAAGCAACGATAAGGCCGCCCTTTACGACTCTTACTACGCTGCCGGTGAGGATAGTGCCCTCTTCCTTAGCTGCTGCGATCTTTTCAAGACCCAGAGCTGCGTCTACCTTCTTCTTAGAGAGCTGTACTATGCCCTCCTGGTCGTTGGTCTGGAGAACTATCAGCGCGATGGTCTCGCCAACAGATACTACGTCCTCAGGCTTCTTTGTAGGATCGTCGGTAAGCTCGCCGGGCATGATATAGCCGGTGTGCTTGGTTCCGATGTCAACGATAACTTCGCCGTTGCCGTTGATAGCGGTAACTACGCCCTCTACCTTCTGACCCTTATGTATCTTCTTCAGAGTCTTCTCCATTTCCTCCGCAAAATTAAATTCTTCTTCAACATTGTTCAACATTTCACTCATGGCCTGTTGTACCTCCTTGATTATATAAGCCGGGGTTGAAGCACCGGCAGAAATCCCGATAAATCTTGTTTTCGATAAGTCTTCGTCTGCCAGCGTACTTTTCAGCTCATCGGCATTCTCTACCTGTATGGTGCGGCAGTGCTTTTCGCAAACCTGCGCCAGCTTACGGGTGTTAGAGCTGTTTTTTCCTCCGGCAATTATCATCAAATCTGCTTGCAGTGAAAGCTTTTCGGCTTCCTCCTGTCTGGTTGCGGTAGCGCTGCATATAGTGTCGAATATCTCGGCGTCGGGCATTGCCTGCGCTATGTATTCCCTGCACTGCTCCCACAGTCGTTTGTTGTAGGTCGTCTGCGAAAGCACGCACAGCTTTTCGCCCGCAAGCGGCTCTAGCCGCTCTTTCAGCTCGTCCATATCGGCAAATACATACGAATCTCCCTCGCAGAAGCCTCTTATGCCGCACACCTCCGGGTGGCTGGCGTCTCCCGCGATGAGCACTGTTTTACCCTCTGCGGATTTTTCCAGCGCTATCTTCTGTATCCTGCTGACGAACGGGCAGGTAGCGTCAACATACTGTGCGCCGCGCTTTTCCAGCTCGTGGTAAACAGCCCTGCTCACGCCGTGCGAGCGTATTATAACTGTTTGTCCCGGCTGCACCTCATCAAGCTCTATGGCTTTACAGCCGCGTGCTTCGAGGTCTGCGACGACGTTGCGATTATGGATAATCGGACCTAATGTCACAACATTATTTCGGTTATCTAATTTATTATACACTATTTTTACGGCTCTGTCTACACCAAAACAGAAACCTGCGGACTTTGCAACGCAAATTTTACAATTTATTAACATTTAATGCACCAATTCCGTAATAGAATTCATTATCTCCTTCTTCAATATCTTCAAATTTTTAGGACTGGCGTCGGTAGTGCCCAGCTCGGCGGGGTCTATCGGTTTGCCATAGCGAACTACCACTTTCTTTTTGCGGCAGAGCTTTTCGCCCTCAAAATTTATTCCTACGGGCACTACCTTGGTCTGCGCGACAGCCGCTATCAGCGCCACGCCGGTCTTGCCCTTGCCCACCTTGCCATCTTTAGAGCGTGTGCCCTCGGGGAATATAACAAGGTTTCTGCCCGACTCCAGCTTTTCTATCGAGGTGTCGATGACCGCGGTATCGCCCGTGCCGCGTACTACGGGAAATGCGCCCCATGCCTTTATCAGCAGGGTAAAGAAGATGTTCTGCTTAAAAAGCTCTTCTTTAGCCATGTAAGATATTGGCACGCGCGTCATCAATGCGATGAATACCGGATCGCCGTAGCTGCGGTGGTTTGAGGCGAAAATGTTTCCGCCGTCGGTCGGCACATTCTCAACGCCCTCGTAGCTCAGCTCAAAAAAATGCTTGAAAATAAAGCGGACGAATGGGCGTACAACGTTGTAAAAGCCCTGACGTATAAGGTTTATCTTATGCGTTTTGGTGATGGGGCGAACCTCCATCACGGGCTTGTGGCGGTCTGAGCGTTTTAGTTCAGATTTTTTTTTTGAGCCGTCGGGCTGTTCCCTTACGGCGTTCACTAAGCGCACTATCTCGTCCGCCGCCTGCTCTATCGTCATGCTTGTGCTGTCTACCAGCGTGGCGTCCTCCGCCTGTTTCAGCGGTGCGATCTCGCGGTGGATGTCGTTATAGTCGCGCTGATTTATATCGGCGAGCACCTCTTCGTATGTCGAGGGGTCGCCCTTTTCGGAAAGCTCTTTGTACCTGCGGTTCGCACGCTCCTCAGCCGAAGCTGTGAGGAAAACTTTTACCTGCGCGTTCGGCAGAACTACCGTTCCAATATCCCTGCCGTCCATTATTATGTCGTTCTCAGCGGCTATGCTGCGCTGAGTGTCCAGCAAAAATGCCCTTACCTCGGGGTATTTGGAAACCGCCGAAGCCGCCATAGAGATCTCAGGCGTGCGTATCTTATCGGAAACGTTCTCGCCGTTTACCAGCACCGCCTGCGCGCCCTCTATGTAAGTCAGCCTTACCGCAAGCCCGTCGAGTACCGCCGCTACCTGCGCGCCGTCGTTGACATCAGCGCCGCGGGTGATGGCGTAGTAGGCGATAGAGCGGTAAAGCGCCCCCGTATCGACGTAAACAAAGCCCAGCTTTGCCGCCACGGTTTTGGCGATGGTAGATTTGCCCGCGCCCGAAGGGCCGTCGAGCGCAACGTTTATGCTCATTATCTTTTACTTCCTTTCGGGAAAATATTCATCTTTACAGTGAAAAGTCACATTTATATTATCTCACATTTTTTCAAAAAAATCAAGCGGCGCGCAAAAAAATCACCTAATTTTCATCTTTTGCGTATCTGCCATGATCTGCTTTAGAAGCTCTGCGCGCAGGCGTATGCCGTGGCGAAAGCTATCTGCAAATTAAAGCCGCCAGTGTAGCCGTCCGCGTCGAGCACTTCGCCTATAAAATGCAGGCCGCGCACCAGCTTCGACTCCATAGTTTTCGGCGAGATCTCTTTCACGTCCACTCCGCCGCGGGTGATTATCGCCTCGCTGACGGGGCGCAGACCCTTTACTTCAAATGTGAGGGCGTGTATAGCCGAGCAAAGCGCCGCGCGCTCCGCCTTAGTTATCTGATTTACCTTTTTCTCGGGCGGTATGCCGCTGCGCTTTATCACAAGCGGGATAATGCTTGCGGGCAGCAGTCTGCCGAGCGAGTTGTCAAAATCGCGGTTGGGCACTTCGGCGAAGTCGCGCTGCACGCGCTCGTCAAGCTTTTTATCGTCAAGCGCGGGCTTTAGATCTATCGAAAAAGTGTACCTGCCCGCCGTTATGTCCTGCATATGCGCCGAGGCGGAGAGCACCAGCGGGCCGCTCATGCCGAAGTGCGTAAAAAGCATCTCGCCCTGCTGCTCGAACACGGGCTTGCCCGCCGCGTTGTCGGTAACTGTGAGCTTACAGTTTTTGAGCGAAAGCCCCATAGCCTGCGCGCAGCCGCTGCCGCAAAGCTCTACCGGAACGAGCGAGCCGCGCAGCTCGGTAACGGTGTGCCCCGCCTGCCGCGCAAGTTTGTAGCCATCGCCCGTAGAGCCGGTCTTTGGGTACGAAAGCCCGCCCGTTGCGACTACTACCTTATCGGCGCGGTACTCGCCCTTGCCGCCAAGCACGCCTTTCACCTCGCCGCCCTCAATTATAAGGCTGCGCGCCGAGTCGGTGATTATCTTAACGTCGGCGCAGTTCGCAGCATTTATCAGCGCGCCCGAAATATCCTTGGCGTTATCACTGACGGGGAAAACGCGGTTGCCGCGCTCAGTTTTCAGCTCTATCCCCAGCGACTCAAAAAAAGCCATAGTGTCCTCGGGCGAAAAGCGGCTGAGCGCTGAGAAAAGGAATTTTGAATTTCGCGGTATGTTCGCCATCACCGTCTGCACGTCGCAGTTATTGGTGACGTTGCACCTGCCTTTTCCCGTTATGTTCAGCTTGCGGCAGGGGTGTTTCTCGTGCTCCAGCACCGTTACTTCGTGCCCCAGCCATGCCGACTGCACGGCGCACATCAGCCCCGAAGCGCCCGCGCCAATTATCAGTATCTTCATTATATTGCTGTATTCTCCAATTTATTTATTGCTGTAAACTTCGTACTCTTCCCATATCTTTTCCAGTTTTTCAAAGCTCTTGCGCACCTTTTCGGTGTTGCTTATCGAAACTGCCGCTATCAGCGCGTTTATAAGGCTCAGCGGGGCTACCAGCGAGTCGGCGAAAGAGTTCATATCGCTGCGCGCGATAAGCAGGTCGTTTGCGAATGGCGCGAGCGGCGAAGCCTCAGAGTCGGTAACGGCGATAACGTGCGCGCCGTGCGCCTTAGCGTACTCAAGCATCTGCGCGGTCTGCCGCGAATAGCGCGGGAATGATATGCCTATGATAACGTCCTTGTCGTCTATGCGCATAAGCTGCTCAAAAAGCTCGCTCGTGGTGGTGTTTCGCAGCTGCTTAACGTGCGGGAACATCAGCGAGAAGTAGTAATTTAGGAATTTTGCCAGCGGCTCGGCGCTTCTTGCGCCCAAAATGTATATCGTGTTGCAGCGCTCTATCGCGCTCACGGCGTTGGAAAAGTCGGTCTTTGAGGTTTCTTCCAGCGTCAGCCTTATCTTCTCGATGTCGCGGGTGAGCACCTGTTTCAGTATGTCCTCGCCGCTCAGCCTGTCGTTCGTTACCTCTATCCTCTGTACCGCCGTAAGCCTGTTTCGCATAAGCTCCTGCAGCGACCTTTGCAGCGCGGGGTAGCCGTCGAAACCCAGCATAGAGGCAAAGCGCACCACGGTAGATTCGCTAACGCCGACCGTCTGACCCAGCTTTTGCGCCGTCATGAAAGCCGCTTTATCGTAATGCTCGAGTATATACGCCGCTATCAGCTTGTGCCCTTTCGAGAGCGCAGGCGTCTGCTCTTTGATTGTAGTAAACAGATCTTTTTCCATCTTAATCCACTTCTTCTCCCTATTCAAACATTTCAGCCGAGCGTTTTTTCAGCCGCTCTCTGCGCTTTTCGGTAAGGTCGCGCCTGATATGCCAGCCGTCCTCCGCGCGCTCGAGAATGTCGCCCTCTTTTACAGCTTCGCCGCCCAGCGCTTCAAGCGGCAGGTCTTCGCGCTCGCCGCCGTCGCCGATGAGCACGGCGTATCCGCCCTCCAGCCTATCTACCGAATATATCATATCATTTACCGCCTTTCGCGGCGTTGGCGGTGTCAAAAGGCTTTACGGTAAGCCCCTTGCCGTCCGACTCAAATGCCAGACTGCCGTCCTCAGCCGTAACGTACACATTTTTGACGTACTTGCAAATGCGCGAATACGTTTCCTCGTCGGGGTGGCCGTATTTGTTATCCGCCCCGCATGAGATCACTGCATACTGCGCGCCCACCTCTTTCAGCCACTGCGATGTGCTCGAAGTATCGCTGCCGTGGTGGCCGACTTTCAGCACGTCCGCCGAAACATCGCAGCCGCGCTCCAGCAGCTCGCTCTCCTCCTGCTTTTCGCAGTCGCCCGTTATCAAAAAGCTGTTTTCGCCGTGCGTCAGCCGCAGCACCACCGAGTAATCGTTGAGATTTGAATACTCGCCCTCGGCAGCGTAGGTCTGCACGCTTATCTCGCCCAGCTCGAAGCTTTCATTGCGGGCGGCGCGTATCTTCAAGCCTTTGTCCGCCGCCGCGTCGAGCAAATCCTCGTACACCGAGGAAGTGGGCGTGAGGTCGTCGGGAACGCGCGGCATTATTATTTTGCCGATTTTAAAGCCCTCTACTATCTCCGCCGCTTCGCCTATATGGTCGGCGTGCGGGTGGGTGAGCACCAGATAATCCAGCTTTTTCACACCGCGCTCTTTCAGATGATTTATAAGCGTGTTTTCGCCGTCGCGGTCGCCCGTGTCGATGAGCATATATTTTCCATCGCTGCAAACGAGCGTGCTGTCGCCCTGACCCACGTCTATAAAGTCTACCTCGGCGTCGGCTTTTTCGGCGGCAGGCTTATCGCCCGCGGCGGTTTGGAGTACGCCCGTTTTCTCGAGCACGAAAACCGCGAGAGCCGCCATCAGCACCAGTACGGCTTTTATAAGCTGCGCGCCCGCCTGCTTTTTCGCCCTGCCTTTGCTTGCAGCCATGCCCGCTCACCGCTTCTTTCTGCCGCTCGGCTTTCCGCGCTGAGGGGTCTTGGCGGCGGGTTTTCTGCCGCTCGCATTTCTGCCGCGGGCGTTTCTTTCCCCGCGCTTAGCCTGCTTTTCGCGCTGCATTTTCAGGTATGCCGAGTCGGGTCGGACGAGCTTGCCCGCGCCGTTTCCGATGAGGTCTTCCCTGCCCGCCTTGCAGAGCGCTTCTATCACCCTGCGCTGATTTTCGGGCTTGTAATACTGCAAAAGCACGCGCTGCATAGCCTTTTCCTCCGGCTTTTTCGCGACGTACACAGGCTCCAGCGTGTAAGGGTCGAGCCCGGTGTAGAACATACAGGTCGAAAGCGTGCCGGGGGTGGGGTAAAAGTCCTGCACCTGCTCGGGGTGTATGTGGTTCTCTTTTAGGAACATCGCCAGCTCCACCGCGTCTTTCAGCGCAGAGCCGGGGTGCGAGGACATCAGGTAGGGTACTAAGTACTGCTCCTTGCCCTTCTGCCCCGTTATCTCGTAAAACTTTTTCTGAAAGCGCTTGTACGCCTCTATATGCGGCTTGCCCATTTTATCGAGCACCGCCGCCGAGCAGTGCTCGGGCGCTACTTTAAGCTGACCGCTTATGTGGTACTCTATCAGCTCGCGCATGAAAGCTTCGTCCTTATCCTCTATCAGATAATCGTAGCGTATGCCCGAGCGTATGAAAACTTTCTTTATCTTAGGTATCTTGCGCATCTCGCGGAGTATGTGCAGATACTCGGTGTGGTCGACGTGCAGATTTTTGCAGGGCGAGGGCGCTAGGCACTTCTTGCCCTTGCAAAGTCCGTATTTGAGCTGCTTTTCGCATGAAGGCCCGCGGAAATTCGCGGTAGGCCCGCCTACGTCGTGTATGTAGCCCTTAAAGCCCTCCATCTCGGTGAGCTTGCGCGCTTCTTCAAGCACGCTCTCTTCGCTGCGCACGGTGACGCGCCTGCCTTGGTGCAAAGCTATCGAGCAAAAGTTGCAGAAGCCGAAGCAGCCGCGGTTGTGCGTTACCGAAAAGCGCACTTCTTCTATCGAGGGCACGCCGCCCTCTTTTTCGTAGCAAGGGTGATACGCGCGCTCATACGGCAGCGAATACACCTCGTCAAGCTCTGCCGTTGTGAGCGAGAGCGCGGGGGGATTTTGCACAAGCATTTTGTCGCCGTGGCGCTGTATTATCGTCTTGCCGTACACCTCGTCCTGCTGGTCGTACTGTATTCGGCAGGATTTCGCGTAAAGCTCCTTGTTCTCAGAAACTTCCTTGAAAGATGGGCACTGCACCGCGCCGTAAGGCGTTTCGCGCGGGTCGCAGAGGTAGCAGGTGCCGCGCACGTCGCGTATGGTCTTTACGTCCTCGCCCGCCGCGAGCCTGTCGGCTATCTCTATCATCGAGTGCTCGCCCATGCCGTACATCAGCAGGTCGGCGCGGGTGTCTGCCAGCACCGAGGGCATCACCGTATTGCTCCAGTAATCGTAATGCGCAAAGCGGCGCAGAGATACTTCAAGCCCTCCGCAGAGCACGGGTATCTCGGGCGCGGCGTTTCGGCAAAGGTTGCAGTATACCGTAGCCGCGCGGTCGGGGCGCTTGCCGTTTCTGCCGCCCACCGAGTATGCGTCGTCGGCGCGGGGGCGCTTCGCTACTGTATAATGCGCCACCATAGAGTCTATATTGCCCGCCGATACGAGCCACGCAAGCTTAGGCAGACCCAGCCGCAGAACGGACTTTGGGTCTTTCCAATTCGGCTGAGCTATAACGCCTACCGTGTAGCCGTGGTGCTCGAGCAGACGGGTGATTATCGCCGCGCCGAAGCTTGGGTGGTCTACATAAGCGTCGCCCAGAATGTAAACAAAGTCGAGCTGCTCTATACCGCGCTCGCGCATATCTTCTTTTGAAATAGGCATAAAAGCCATGATATTAAAACCTCCGAATGGGTCAAGGGTTATTGGGGCGGCTGATACCGTCAGCTTCTGCCCTGTCTTTCATACCACTCTTCTTTTGTCAGCAGTATCTTTCTAGGCTTCGCGCCCTCCTGAGGGCCGATTATGCCCATAGCTTCTATATCGTCCATTATGCGGGCGGCGCGTGGGAAGCCCAGTTTCAGCTTTCGCTGTAAGAACGCGGTGGAAGCGTTGCCAGTTTCCACAATTATCGTTATCGCCTGATTTACAAGGTCGTCGTCGGGATTTATCGAGATCTCTGCGTCCTCCTCGTTCTTCGGCTTCGGCATATTCTGCTCTACCTCGTGGATTATCTCCTGATTATAGTCAGAGCCGTGCTCGGTCTTGAGGAAATTTACCACCTCGCGTATCTCGGCGGTAGATGCAAAGCCGCTCTGTATACGCATAGGCTTCGGGAAGCCCACGGGCTTATAGAGCATATCGCCCCTGCCCAGCAGCTTCTCAGCGCCTACTTCGTCGAGTATTACGCGCGAGTCGGTGTTGTTGGAAACCATCAGCGCGGTACGCGAAGGGATATTCGCCTTGATAAGACCTGTAAGTACGTCAACTCGCGGCGACTGCGTAGCTATCAGCATATGCATACCCGCCGCGCGGGCGAGCTGCGCAAGCCTCATTACCGATTCCTCTACCTCGTTCTTCGCGGCGAGCATAAGGTCGGCAAACTCGTCTACTACTATTACTATCTGCGGCAGCTTCGTGCGTTCGCACTCGGGGTCGCTCGCCAGCATCTCGTCCACCATCTCGTTGTAATCTTCAATATTCTTAGTGCCGTTTGCTTCAAAAAGCTTGTAGCGGCGCATCATCTCGTTCACCGCCCAGCCCAGCGCGCCTGCGGCTTTCAGCGGCTCGGTAACTACCGGTATCAGCAGGTGAGGTATGCCGTTGTACATGGGGAACTCTACCTTTTTCGGGTCTATGAGTATCAGCTTTACCTCGTCGGGCGAAGCGTGGAAAAGAATGTTCAGTATGATAGAGTTTGTAAATACCGATTTACCCGAACCGGTAGTACCCGCTATCAGCATATGCGGCATACTCGCGATATTGCCTATCACGATATTGCCCTCGATGTCCTTGCCGACCGCAAAAGAAAGCTTGCCCTTGGCGCGGCGGTAATCCTCGCTGTCGATAAGCTCGCGCATCGAAACGCTGTCGCGGTGGATATTCGGTATCTCAATGCCTATCGCGGGCTTTCCGGGGATAGGCGCTTCTATACGAACGCTGTCGGCGGCGAGATTAAGCGCTATGTCGTCCGCCAGGCTCGTTACCTGCTTTACCTTTACGCCCGCCGCAGGCTGAAGCTCGTAGCGGGTAACGGCAGGGCCGCGGTGTATGCCTATAATGCGGGTCTTTACGCCGAAAGTTTCCAGCGTTTCGACCAGCTTCGAGGATTTTTCCTGTATCTCGCGCTGCACCTCTTCCTCAGAGCAGGTGCGCTTCGCCTCTTTTAGTATCTCAACGGGCGGGGCGATGTAAATGGGCTTGCCGCTCTTTTCATCGGCGAACACCGCCGTCTGTCCGCTCGGCTCTATCGTTATCTTAGGCGGACGCTGCGGCTCTCCCGCCGCTTTTCTTATAAGCTCGTCCAGCTTTATCTGCTCGGCAAGCTTCTGCTTTTCCTCAGCCACCTGCTCGGCGCGGGCGGCGTTTTTCGACTTTTTCTTGCCGTCGGGCTTTTTAGCAGGCTCTTCCGCAGGCACGGGCTGCTCGGGCGTTTCCTCCCACGGCGGCAGGTCGTCGGCGGGGGCGGGCTCTTCGGGCACGCTGCCGAACTGCTCCGCCTTGCCCTCTGCGGCAAGCTCTTCCTCGCGCAGCTTTTCCATCTGCATCTTGTGTATCTTTGCGATGTCTACGCGGCGCTTTTTCTTTTCGCGCGCGCGCCTTTCCGCACGGCTCTCGGCAGGCTGCGGGGTATCCGCCCTGCGCGCAGGCTCGGCGGGAATATCGCGTTCGTCGTAATAGTCCTCAGCCGCGCGCTCCGCCCTATCCTCGGCAATAGCCTTCGCTCCGCCGACGAACGGGCGTGAAAAAGCCCGCAGCAGCTGCGGAAGCGTAATATCCGAAAGCAGCAGCGCGAAAAGCACTATCAGCAGTACTATTATAATACCCGCGCCCGTCTTGCGGAAAAGCGCCAGCAGCGTCCAGCCGAACACCGCGCCCGCCAGTCCGCCGCCGTGAAGCGTAACGCCGTCGAGGTAAAGTCCGCGCAGTTTCAGCCAAAAGCTCGCGCCCTCGATGGGTCTGCCGAAAAATATCTGCGCCGCGCCGCTCAGCAGGAAGATCATTACCAGCCCCTGCACCGCGCGCGATATGACCGCGCTGCGCGATTTTTCCGAAGCTATCGTGAGCGCAAGATAGATTATGAAAATGCCGAATACGAACACCGAAGCGCCCAGCAGACCGCGGTTCAGGTCATAAAGCGCGTTCCACAAGCCGTCGCCTTTCACGAAGGTAACTATCAACTCAAAAATGCCGTAAAAGAACATTATGAAAGACCAAAAGCGGCGGCGTTCGCGAAAGCGCGCCTGCTCCATCTCCTCAAGCTGCTTAGCCGTAGGCTTTTTCGCGCGCGATTTTGCCGCGGAAGAGCCGCCCGAGGACTTTTTCTGCCCAGCCGCGCTCTTGCTTTTCGCCGACTGCGTTGTTTTTTTCTCTGCCAATTTATGTACCTCAATATAAATATTTTAAACTCTCTATCCTAATACTTCAAATATGTAAAAGCGGAAGTTTCATTCCGCCTTTTCTATCTCCTTATACAGCCAGCCGATGGCGTCCGAAAGCCCGCCCAGCTCGTCTATAAGCCCGCATTTTACTGCGGCTTCGCCGTCTATCACCGTGCCGACGTCCATTACTATCTCCCCCGTAGCCATCATTAGCTCGCGAAATTTTTTCTCGGTAACCGACGAATTATCGGTGATGAAGCGTATTATCCTGTCCTGCATTTTCTGAAAATATGAAAGCGTCTGCGGCACGCCTACCACGGGGCCGTTCATGCGCACGGGGTGTATAGTCATGGTCGCGCTGGGCACGATAAATGAGCGCTTTGCGCACACCGCCAGCGGCACGCCTATCGAGTGGCCGCCGCCGAGCACTATCGAAGCGGTGGGCGTTTTCATGCCTGCCACCAGCTCGGCTATCGCCAAGCCCGCCTCCACGTCGCCGCCTACAGTGTTGAGGATTATCAGCAGCCCCTCGGCGCGCTCGTCCTGCTCGATAGCTACCAGTGATGGGATGATATGCTCGTATTTGGTAGTTTTGTTATCTGGCGGCAAAATGTAGTGTCCCTCCACCTGCCCGATGATGTTCAGACAGCAAATGCTGTGCTTTCCGCCCTCTGCCGAAACTATGCCGAACTCCTTGATAGCCGCGGCGTTTTCGTCAACGGCGGAGTTTGGCTGAGCCTGCGCGGCGTCGGCAAGGGCGCTCAGCAGGTACGGCGAGTAAGATATATGGTTAGTTTTGCCTTTTTTAGATTTGCAGTTTTTGGCTGATTTAGATGATTTAGACATATCCCGACCTCCGAAAAGAATATTACTGATGATATTCTTGCCTTTGGCGGCGGGAAATATACGCGCTTTCAGCCGAAAAATGCAGGGTATCCGTCACAAAACGGCGGTATATGCCGAAAAAATGCAGGCTGATGACGGCGCAAATTCACATATATATTTATAGTATCACAATTCCAGAGCAATGTCAAGAGAAATAACGCACAAAAAAACGCATGGCGATTTTACCATGCGTTCGGCGGTATATCGGGCGCTCAGCCCAGTTTTTTCAGGTTTTCTGCGATTATCAGCTTGTGGGTAAAGCCCTCGAGCTTGTTTTTAACGTCGCCGTCTTTGATGAAAAGCAGCGTGGGCAGCGCGGTAACGTCGAAACGCTGCGCCAGCGCGCCCTCGGCGGAAATATCGCACTTTGCGATAACGGCGCTTTCGCCCAGCTCTTCGCCAAGCTCGGTCAAGCCCGCCTCGGTGCGTTTGCAGTGAACGCAGGTGGGCGAGTAAAATTCTATCACCAGCGGCTTGCCCGCTGCGGCGGCTGTTATCTCATTATAATTTGCATTTGTAAGCTCAGTTATCATCGTTTTTACCTCCGTTATTATAATGTATATTTTCAAACTTAACTTTTCATATCTGTTTAATATGATTTAATAGAATTATACCACCGTCAGCCCCGTTTGTCAAGAGATTTTTATGAATATTTTCTTAATCCTACAAATCATATCTAACTAATAGGTTATATTTGTACAATTCATATGGAAATTGTGGGTTTGATATGTGCGTTTCTACAAAATTGCCCGAATGGTGTTGACAATTCGCGCAAAAGAGGGTATAATGTTAACCATAGTAATCATATCGAAAAGATATGAATTAAAAGGAGAGTCAACAATGATACTTTTTACCCGCCGCGGCAAACGATGTCAAAGCTGAAAGCTTACACATCACCCTACTCATTACTAAATACAAACGAGGTTGTCGGCTATGTACATTGAACTAAAAAATATAAACAAGACTTTCGGCGATTTCAAAGCTTCGGATAACGTAAGCTTCGGCATCGAAAAAGGCAGGCTGATAGGTCTGCTGGGCCCCAGCGGAAGCGGCAAGACCACTATCCTGAGAATGCTCGCAGGGCTGGAAAAGCAGGACAGCGGCGATATTTTCATCGACGGCAAAAACGTAAACGACCTGCCGCCCAGCGAACGCGGCATAGGCTTTGTTTTCCAGAGCTACGCGCTCTTCCCTTTCATGACTGTTTATGATAACATAGCTTACGGTCTGAAAGTTCAGAAGAAAGATAAGGCTTTCATAAAAGCTCGCGTGGCGGAGCTGCTGGAGCTTGTGGGACTTCCCGATGTCGGCAAGCGCTACCCCAGCCAGCTCAGCGGTGGTCAGCGCCAGAGAATAGCTCTCGCACGCGCCCTCGCCCCCTCGCCCGAGCTTCTGCTGCTCGATGAGCCTTTCGCCGCCATCGACGCTAAGGTAAGAAAAGAGCTTCGCACATGGCTGCGCGAAACGATAGATAAGATAGGCATAACGAGCATCTTCGTTACCCACGATCAGGACGAGGCGATAGAGGTCGCCGACGAGATCGTAATCACGAACAAAGGCAGAGTAGAGCAGGTGGGCAACCCCGTAGAGATCTACTCCGAGCCGAAAACGCCTTTCGTAGCGCAGTTCATCGGTCAGTCGGCTATGATAGAAGATTACGGCAGGCTGAAAGGCTTTGAGCAGAGCGGAGAGGGCAACACCGCTATTATCCGCCCCGAATTTATAGAGATAAACAAATTTGAGGACGGCGGCTACCATCAGTTTGAAAGCTCGATGGAGGACGCGGTGGTAGAGGACGTATTCTTCCGCGGCAGCGCTTTCGAGGTACGCGCCGATATAAACGGCATCTCGATAACCGGCAGATACCCCCTCAGCTCGCCCCGTCTGAAAAAAGGCGACAAGATAAAAATACTCATCAAAAAGCTTTACACCATCAGCGGCAACAGCACAGAGATACTTGTGAACAAGGCGCTCGATGATTCCGAGCTTTACTACATCTAAAAAGGAGGGCTTTTTAAAATGGAACAGAACAGCGGCAAAAAGTCCTCGGCAGGACAAAAAATACTTAAATGCGGCGTAATATCGTGGATAGTAATAATCGCGGTGTGGGCGCTGGGAGCTATGAGCATAAAGGACGAATACTTCCTCCCCAGCCCGAAGCAAACGCTGATAAGCATAAAGCTGCTTATAGAAAACGGCACGCTTTGGGCAGACATCGCGGCGAGCGCGGGCAGAGTTATAAAGGGCTGGCTGCTGGCGATAGTTTTCGCAGTACCGCTCGGACTTCTGGTCGGCAACTTCCGCGTAGTGCGCTGGCTGGTAGAGCCTATACTCAGCTTTTTCAGATTCGTACCCGCCATCGCGCTGACCACCCTCTTCCTGATGTGGTTCGGCGTAGGTGAAGAATCGAAAGTAGCGCTTATCTTCTACGCTTCATTCTTCCCGATGTTCGTAAACACCATCGCGGGCGTGGCTTCCACCGACAAGCAGCTCGTAGAAGCGGCTTCCTGCATGGGCGCTAAGAAAGCAAGAGTATTCTTCACAGTAGTAGTACCCTCGGCGGTATCAAACATCTACACTGGCATACGCCTAGGCCTCAGCTCCGCCATCATCTGCGTTATCGCGGCGGAAATGCTGGTAGGCAGCGACGGTCTGGGCTACCTGATAAACAGCTCAAAGCTTTACTACAAAACAAGCTGGGCGTTTGCAGGTATAGTTACCCTCGCGGTTATAGGCTTCGCGGCTGACAGACTGCTGCAATTCATCGGCAGGAAAAAGCTCAGCCACTTCGGAGTAAAATAAGCATCATACATAAAAATACAAATAAAGTAAAATTACAGGAGTTGAATCAAAATGAAAATAAATAGGATAATTTCGGCACTCGCAGCATCGGCACTCAGCATCTCCCTGCTCGCGGGCTGCGGAAATTCGGGCAGCGGCGATACCCCTAAAGTAGTAAAGGGCAAAGATGGACAAGACCTGCAAACGCTGCGCCTTGCGGTAATGACGGGCAACCTCGACCACTACGCTTCATACGTCGGCGTAGAGCAGGGCATTTTTGAAAAGTACGGCATAAACCTCGAGATAACCGAGTACGCTTTCGGCATCAACACCATCGACGCTATCGCGAACGGCAACGCGGACGTTGGCGACATGGCTGACTACGCCGCCGTAAACCGCCTCGGCACTACCCTCGACCAGACGAACCTCGTAATGTTCTCAGAGCTGAACGGCGGCGAGATAGGCGACGGCGGACTTTATGTAGCGCCCGAGTACGAAAACGACCTCTCGAAGCTTGACGGCAGCAAGGGCTTTGTAACGCAGATAGGCACGGTAAACGAGTACCTCAACAGCCAGGCTATCGCTTACTTAGGTCTTGACGAGAGCAAGCAGAACATTATAAATACCGATTCCGCACAGTCGGCGCTTGCGCTGGCTAAGAGCGGCGACGCTTCCGCTACCATCGCGAGCGGCTCGAACGCTAAGTACCTCGAGGAAGTGGGCTGGAAACTGGCGGTCACCTCGCAGGATCTCGGCGAAGTTACAGGCGCATACTACTTCACCTCTGACAGCTTCATCGACAAGAACACCGACCTGCTGGCGAACTACCTCAAAGCCATCGACGAGAGCTACGAGTATGTAAACTCCCACATGGACGAGAGCGCCGAGTACCTCGAAGGCAAGATAGGCGTAAAGGCTGACGACTTCAAGCTTCAGTGGAAAGTACAGGGCTTCAGCACAGGTTTCAGCGAGGAAGCGGCACAGCACCTCGAGAGCATTCAGAAATGGGCGCACGACCACGGCAAGTATGACTCTGACTACAACGTGCGCGACTTCATCGACACAAGAGCGGCGAAGATAGCTTTCCCCGACAAGACCACTGTAAAGAACACCAAGAAGTAACCGATAAACGATATTATAAATACTGATAAGGAGCGATACACTATGGGTTATCCAAGCATTTTCCCTACGGGAGTAACACTTTACAACAAAGAAAAGGCATACGGCGGCTACACCATTTTCCCCTCGGCTAAGGGCGCGCTGCTGATAGATATGAACGGCAACGAGGTAAAGCTTTGGGCAGGTCTTTGCGGCTTCCCTAACAAGATCCTCCCCGGCGGATATGTAATGGGCAATACGGGCGTTAGAGGCGGCAAGTACGCTTATCAAGACCAGCTCGACCTCGTTCAGGTAGACTGGGACGGACACATAGTTTGGAAATTCGATAAGACCGAGCTTGTGGCAGACCCGGGCAAAGACCCCGTGTACATGGCTCGTCAGCACCACGATTATCAGCGCGAGGGCAGCACCGTAGGCTACTATTACCCAGGCGGAGAGCCTAAGACCGACAGCGGCAACACCCTTATCCTTACCCACGAAAATCTTTACAACCACGATATTTCCGACAAGCGCCTTATCGACGACAAGATAATCGAGGTCGATTGGGAGGGCAACATAGTTTGGAGCTGGCGCGCGAGCGACCACTTCGACGAGCTGGGCTTTGACGAAGCGGCTAAGAACGTGCTTTTCAGAAACCCCGGTCTGCATGAAGAGGCTGGAGGCGACTGGATGCACATCAACAACTTCTCTACCCTCGGCGAAAACAAGTGGTACGACGCAGGCGACGAGCGCTTTCACCCCGACAACATCATCTTCGACGCGAGAAACTCGAACATTCTCGGCATCATCGAAAAGAAAACGGGCAAGATAGTTTGGCGCTTAGGCCCTGACTTCAACGAGAGCGAAGCTACCAGAAAGCTCGGCTGGATAATCGGTCAGCACCACCTGCACATGATACCGAAGGGTCTGCCCGGCGAAGGCGACCTGCTGGTATTCGATAACGGCGGCGAGGGCGGCTACGGCGTGCCCAACCCCGCTTCGCCCACAGGCGTGAACAACGCTCACCGCGACTACTCGCGCGTTCTCCAGTTCAACCCCATCACCCTCGAGATAACATGGCAGTACACTCCCCTCGAGGCAGGCAGCCTGCTCTTTACCGACGCTTCTAAATTTTACAGCTCGTACATCAGCTCGGCTCAGCGCCTGCCGAACGGCAACACGCTGATAACTGAAGGCTCTGACGGCAGACTTATAGAAGTTACCCCCGAGCACGAGATAGTTTGGGAATACATAAACCCCTACTTCAAGAAGCTGGGCGGCAATTTCCTCTGCAACATGATCTACCGCGCATACCGCGTACCTTACGAGTGGGTACCGCAGGCGGAAAGACACGAGGAAGTTTCGGTAGAGCCGATAGACGTTACCACATTCCGCGTACCGGGTGCTTCCGCAGGCGCGGGCACGGGCGAAGTTACCGCGGTAGACGGAATCGACCCGACCAAGCCTATACCGCTTACAGGCTCTAACGCTGACGAGGACGGCGACGATGACGAGCGCATAGACTTCTGCGTAGCCTCGATCAAGAAGAGCGAGATAGAGAGCATAAACTAAGCCATAGTGAATAAAATACAGCAAAAAAGAGGACAGTTCCCGTTAAATGGGAGCTGTCCTCTTTCGTATATCGAATATGCTTAAATATCAGCGAATGTCTTTTTTCTTCATAGCCGCTATGCCGATGACGGTCGCGATCACTAGGTAGATAACGCATACCACTATCATGCGCGTGGTGGTGTCGCTGTCCTGCGCGGGGCTGAAGCCCGTTATAGCGTTGCTGGGAACGTAGTCTGCAATGCTGAAATCATCGGAAATATCAACATACTTGTGCAGCACCATATCCGCCACCTGATACAGCAGAGTAGGTATGCCCGAAGACAGCGCCACGCCGAAAGCTATCGAAACAGCCGTGCTGCGGGTTATCATTATCACCATGATTATCACGGCGGCGATGGTGATGTGCGAAAGAAGCTGTATGCCGAGCGCCTTTGCGAAGTCCTCTCCGCTGCCGAAAACAACGTCTACCTTGCACTTCGACTCGATAACGGCTTTCGCTATCGCCATCGAAACGCCCCAGCTTATCAGCATGGCAAATATGGTGTACACCGCCGAGCAGATAAGCTTTGCGAGCACTATCTTGCGCCGCGCAACGCAGCCGCCGAGGTTTTTGATGTAGCCGTTTTTGCTGTCGGAATTGGCGAAGATAACTATGTATATGCTGAGCGGCAGAAGCAGGTTCATTCCGCTTGTCATCATCGTAAGAATATCCGCGGCGGAGTAGCTGTTTTTATTAGCGGCATTCATAAGCGTGCCTACCGCGCCCGTCATATCAGCGTCCTCTTCGTCCCCATAGTCCTCATCTTCATCATATTCAGCCGTCATGGTGACCGATACTCCGTTCTCGTTATCATTATCATCAGCAGGCTCGTGCAAAAGTGCTATCAGCAGAGCGTTTGAGAGAATGGTTATCGCCGTGGTGGCTATCGCTATTATGGTCATTATGTAAGTAGATCTCGACTTTTTCATCAGAAAAAGGTTAGAACGTATAAGATCAAACATTTCCGACACCTCCCGTAATTCTGAGGAAATAATCTTCCAGCGCCTCGCTGTGGGTACATATGCTGTATACCCAAAGCCCCGCCTTTGCCATCGCGAGAGTTATCTGCGCGCTTTCGTTGGTGCGCTCGAAAATGCCTATCGTGTTTTCGCCGACAAGTCTGAAATTATTAAAGCCCATGTCCTGAAGCACGTCCGCCGCCTTGTTTATGTCGGAAACGCTTATGTCGATATGCGAGCTGCATTTTGCCATAAGCTGCTCGCGCGTCAGCTCTTCTATCATCGCGCCGTTATTGATTATTCCGAAAGATGTCGCTACCTTCGCAAGCTCTTCCAGTATGTGGCTCGAGATTATAATGGTTATCCCGCGCTCGGCATTCAGCCTGTGCAGTACGTCGCGCACCTCGGCTATGCCCTGCGGGTCAAGACCGTTGATCGGTTCGTCGAGTATCAGCAACTCGGGTTCTGCCACCAGCGCCATAGCTATGCCCAGCCTTTGGCGCATACCGAGTGAGAATTTGCCCGCGGCTTTTTTGCCGACGCCGCCCAGCCCCACCAGCTCAAGCAGCTCTTTTTCTTTCTGCGCCGAGTTTTTCACGCCGAAAGCCAGCGCTTTGATGTGGATATTATCGGCAGCGGAGAGATTTGCGTAAATTCCCGGGGCTTCTATCAGCGCGCCCACACGCCTCATCATCTTCACCCGCTCAGCGCCGCGCTTGCCGAAGAGGGTAAAGTCGCCCGCCGAGGGTGCGGCAAGCCCGCAGATCATCTTCATAAGCGTGGTCTTGCCCGCGCCGTTTCTGCCGATAAGCCCGTATATCTCGCCTTTTGAGATATTCATGCTGACTCTGTTCACGGCGGGCTTGCCGTGGTATATCTTAGTCAGCGAATCTGTTGTTAGCAGATATTCCATATTCAGTTGCCTCCATATGTATTTTTTTGCGTATGTATTATAAAGTATATCATAACGCGCGCGCTTTGTCAACAAAAGCTTTTACTTTCATCTGTATAATATTATACATCATATAGTATCAATTGTCAATAGCCGCAAGCAAATTTTTTCATAAAAAAGCGCATGACGCTCCATTTTTCGGAACGCCATGCGCGAAAGTTTCAAAATTATTCAGCGCCAAGCTGCTCGTTCAGCTCATCTACCATCATTTGCAGCTTTTCGCGGGTGATGTCGGCAATGCCGCAGAAGCTGAGGATAGCGTGCAGCGGCAGGTCGCCTGCCATAGCCAGCGCCATCTCTTCCCCGCTCTCGCCCAGCGCGTCCGCGCCGCCGTTCGTGCCAATATCCACCGACTCCATCAGCTTTGCAAACACCGCAAGACCCTCGGGCACGGCGGTTATGTCACCGCAGGCGCTGTCTAGGGTGAACTTCACAGGCAGCTTTTCCCTGCCGTTAAAGCGCACCGCGTCGCTCAGGCGAATATCCGCCGAGGAAGCGCCGATGAGCACCTCGTACCTGCCGCTTTCGGCAAACCACTTGTGCAGCTTCACCGACCAGTATGCAAAAGCGCTCTGGTCAAGGCGGAAAGCTATACGCTTGCTCTCGCCAGCTTTCAGAAAGACCTTTTCAAAGCCTTTCAGCTCCTTTTCGGGGCGGATAACGGAGGCTTCGGTAGGGGCGATGTATAGCTGTACCGTTTCCGCGCCGTCGCGGCTGCCTACGTTTTTCACCGTCAGCTCGGCGGTAAAGCTCTTGCCCTCGCTGACCTCGTGCGCAGAAATGCGCAGGTCTGAGTACTCAAACTGCGTATAGCTCATGCCGTATCCGAACGGGAAAAGCGGCTTTATCTGCTTTTTATCGTAATATCTGTAACCCACGAACACGCCCTCGGCGTAGTTCACGTCGTCGCCCTCGCCGGGGAAATTTAGGTAAGAGGGGTTGTCGGCGAGCTTCTGCGGGAAAGTTTCGGCAAGCTTTCCGCTCGGGTTCACCCTGCCGTAAAGCAGCGCTATCTCGGCTTCGCCCACTGCCTGACCGCCCAGATACATCTCGATCAGACCCTTTATCTTGCCGATGAAAGGCATCTCTACGGGCGAGCCGTTGTGCAGGAGGACTACTATATTTTCGTTGACCTCGCTGAGCTTTTCTATAAGGCGAAGCTGGCACTCTGGCATACGCATATGCTTTCTGTCGTAGCCCTCAGACTCAAAAGTATCGGGCAGACCTGCGAAAACCACCACCTTGTCGGCGTTTTTCGCAGCTTCGAGAGCCTCGTTTTCCAGCGCTTCGTCAGCCTCATTGCCCATGCCGAAACCGCGCGCATAAGTAACGCCCGCTATGTCTGCCGCCGCCTGCAATGCAGATACGGTTTTGTAAGAATTTATATGCGAGCTTCCGCCGCCCTGATAGCGGGGCTTTTCGGCGAACGCGCCCACGAAAGCGACCTTTTCGCCCTCTTTCAGCGGAAGTATATCGCCGTCATTTTTCAGCAGTACCGCGCAGTTTTCGGCGATCTTCGCGGCAAGTTTGTGGTGGCGGTCTTTATCCCATACCACCTGCGGTTTTTCCTCGCTGCCGCGCTGAACCAGCTCCAGCACGCGGCGCACGCAATTATCCAGCTCTTCCTCGCTAAGCTCGCCGCTCTCCACCGCCTTAACTATCGCGGCGTCGTTCTTGCCCATGCTTGCGGGCATCTCGAGGTCAAGCCCCGCGCGAACAGCCTTTGCGCGGTCGTCAACTGCGCCCCAGTCGCTCATCACAAGTCCGCCGAAGCCCCAGTCGCCGCGCAGAATATCGGTAAGCAGCAGCTTGTTCTGCGAGGAATACTCGCCGTTTATCTTGTTGTACGAGCACATAACCGTCCAAGGCTTAGCGTTTTTCACCACCGATTCAAAGGCGGCTAGGTATATCTCGTGCAGAGTTCTCTCGTCGATATTTGCGGAAACGCTCATACGGCGGCTCTCCTGATTATTAGCGGCGAAATGCTTCAGCGAAGTGCCAACGCCCATGCTCTGCACGCCCGTTATATGCGCCTCAGCCATCTGCGAAGCGAGGTAGGGGTCTTCCGAGAAATATTCAAAATTTCTGCCGCAGAGGGGCGAACGCTTGATATTACAGCCGGGGCCGAGTATAACGGAAACGTTTTCCGCGCGGCATTCCTCGCCCAGCGCCTTGCCCAATTCTTTGAGCAGACCGCGGTCGAAAGAGCAGGCGAGCGCCGAAGCTGATGGGAAGCAGACCGCCTCGATAGCCTCGTTAGGGTTCTGCGCGCCCTCGCGGTTTTTGCGAAGTCCGTGCGGGCCGTCGCTGACCATTATCTGCGGTATATCCAGCCGCTCTACGGGCTTGGTGTGCCAAAAATCCGCGCCCGAGCAAAGCGACGCCTTTTCCTCAAGCGTAAGCTCTTTCAAGATAGTTTCTATGTTCATGAGATCATTCCTTTCTTTCTGATCTTTCTGCCGTTTTTCTTTACTAAAAAGCCGTCAAAATAGTTTCCGTTAAAACTTCCCCTGTATATATCTCCGTTTTTGCAGCACATTTCTCCTTCGCCGTATATATTGCCGTTCAGGAAATTGCCTATATAGATGTTTCCGTTTTTCAGCGTTGCTTTTCCGTAGCCTATTATCAGCCCGTTTATAAATTTGCCTTCAAACACGCTGCCGTTCGGCAAAGTCGCCTTTCCTACGCCGTCGAGCTTGTCGTTTGAAAATTGGCCTTCGTACACCGTACCGTCTATCCTGATGAATTTTCCCTCGCCTGCCCAGTTGCCGTTGATGAATGTGCCCTCGTAAACGTTTCCGTTTTTATAGCACTCTCTGCCGACGCCGTTCGCTATGCCGTTTTTAAATTCACCCTCGTATGTATTGCCGTTAGTGTATGTTATTTTGCCGATGCCCGTAGCCTTGCCCTCTACGAAATCGCCCTCGTAAACTCTGCCGTCGGAATATGTCATCTTGCCTTTGCCGTCGGGGAGCTTGTTCTTTATCTCTCCGCTGTACTCATTGCCGTTCGTGAAAGACAAAACACCCTTTTTATTTGCAGGCTTCGCGGTATTTACGTTATTCGTCGGCGCACTTTTCCACTCGGTAGCCTTAGGCGTTTTCGGCGGCTCGTTCACCTTTATGCCCATTTTAAACAAGCCGTTGTATTCCGAGCCGTTCGCGTACTTTAAGCTTCCCGCGCCGTCCCATACGCCGTCCTTGAAATATCCGCGGTAAGTGCTGCCGTTGACGTAATTCACCTTTGCGAAGCCGTTGAGCATATCGTTGCGAAATTCGCCCTCGAGATATGTTCCGTCGGCGGCATCCATTTTACCCTCGCCGTGGTATTTGCCGTCTTTCAGCTCGCCCTCATATATATCGCCGTTGCGCCGCATTTTTCCGCAGCCGGTTATTTTTCCGTTGATAAATGTTCCGATATACCAGTTGCCGTTTGACCACGTCAGCTTTCCGCTGCCGAATTTCTGATCTTCAAACCACATACCGTCGTACAGGTCGCCGTTGCGCTGTATCAGCTTGCCCGAGCCGAATCTTTTATCGTCGTTCCAAGTGCCCTCGTAAACGTCGCCGTTTGAATATTCCATAACGCCGTAACCGAAGCGCTTGCCGTCGCGAAGTTCGCCCTTATATTTGCCGTCGGCGTACTGCTTTGCCAGCTCTTTCGGGGGCGACAATTTCAGCCTTTCTTCATCTGTAAGTCTGTAAAAGCTTATAAAATTCTGTTCTTCCATGATAATTCCGATTCCTATAATTTATATCTGTATTTTTAAAAATTGCCATTGAAAAATTAAAATGAAACGTTTTGGGTTATCTTCCCGTCTTGGGTTATCATGATGCCTTTGAAATGATTATGATAAAAATCACCCACATATGTTCTTCCATCATTACACATATATTTTCCGAAGCCTTCCATGATCCCGCCTTTTAATTCACCTATATAAACAGAACCATTTTCTGAGGTGTATTTTCCAAAGCCGTTATATTTACTATCTTTACTCTCTCCTATATATTCAGAACCGTTTGAAAACTCAACTTTTCCGAAACCCTCGCGATTATCATTTTTAAAAGTACCTTCATAAACAGTACCGTTTGTATATTTCATTATACCATATCCAGAGCGTTCATCATCAACTATTGATCCAGTATATACTCCGTTTGTATATTCTTTAACAGTTATAGGAAGTACATCATCTGTTTTCTTTTCGTTATTGTCGCTAACTGCCGAACCATCTCTGAATAAACACCTGTACCCTGCTAAGTCACCATTCAAATAGTGCAATTCTATTACTTGGTCAGCAGAGTCCATATAAATACAAGTGCCAGTTTGTATTATCCCTTCTTTAAAAACGCCTGCTTCTATATTGCCGTTATCATATATCTTACGTCCAAAACCGTTTATACAGTTATTTTGAAATTCTCCTTCATAGTAATACTTGCTTTTCTTTACCAGCTTTCCTTTACCGCATATCACGCCGTTTATAAATTCGCCTTCGATTATGTCGCCACCAGGAAATTTTATAGAACCCTTACCGTTTAGGTTTCCATCTTGTAAGTCACCTTCAAATTCAAACCCATCATCTATAACAATTTCTCCATTATCCTCTGAAGCCGAAAACTTTGTCAATAATCCATCGAGTTCTTGCTCTTCTAGATTATAAAATGTAGTGAAAATTTGATTATCCAAGCAACTCACCCCTTACGATAAATAAACAAATCCAAATATGTTCAGCCTTATTCCTTTCCCTCAATATAAAAAGTAGACTCCATATCAGCGATGTGCGTCGCCAGTGCCAGCGGGTAAAGCTCAAGCGCTTTGCCTATCGTGTTCGTGTTCTCTTCGCCCGAAAAGCCCATGTGCCAGCGTATAGCCATAGCTTCGTCGCGCGTCAGCCGCATAAATCCGCTCACTATGTACACGCTCTTCTCGCCGTGGCCGTAGGGCAGCATATCGTGGTACTCGTAGTAGGGCACTTTTTCCCAAACGCCCTGCTCGTTCTTCGCGTTGCGGTAGCTCACGCGGTAAAGGTTTATCTTGCAGAGGTCGTGCAGCAGCGAGGCTATCGCTATGCTCTCCTCAGTGTACTCCAGCCCGTACTGCTCTTTCACCCGCTCGCGCTCCAGATATGAGCACAAGCAGTCGTAAACGTGCATCGAGTGCTCGCACAAGCCGCCCTCATACGCGCCGTGGTAGCGGGTAGAGGCGGGCGCTGTGAAAAAGTCGCTCCCCTCAGAATCCAGCCACTCCAGCAGCTTGTCCGCGCCGCGGCGGGTTATCTTTTCATTGTATATACTGATAAATCTTTCCTTGTTTGCTAATACGTCAGCAGGCATACCGCGCCTTCCTTTCTGTTTGCCGCCGCGTCAGCCCAGACGCAGCATTTCGTCGATGCAGACTCTCGCTTTCGCGATAAGCTCGGGCGACATGAATATCTCGTTCTCCTCCGCCGCGGGGCTGCCTATCGCTTCGCATACGCGGTAAACGTCCATCAGCGAGGTGAGCTTCATGTTCGGGCAGAGTATTTTTTTCGAGAGTATGTAAAATCTCTTGTCGGGGCACTTGTACTGCAAATGCTCCGCTATGCTCATTTCTGTGCCGATTATAAATTCCTTAGCTTCCGATTTCTCGGCGAAATTCATTATTCCCGAGGTAGAGCCTACATAGTCCGCCTGCTCTGATACGCCGGGCACGCACTCGGGGTGCACCAGCACCAGCGCGTTCGGGTGAGCCTGCTTCGCGAGCCTTACCTCTTCGGGGTTGACCGCCGCGTGTACGGGACATCCGCCCTGAAGCAGCTTTATATCCTTATCGGGACAGGCTTTCTGCACAAATGCGCCGAGGTTGCAGTCGGGTATGAAAAGTATCTTCTTATCCTCCATAGCGCTCACTATCTTCACCGCCGAGGAGGAAGTAACGCAAACGTCGCATACGGTCTTGAGCGCCGCGGTGGTGTTTATGTAAGCCACTACCTTGCGCTCGGGGTCTTGCGCCTTTATCATCTCTATCATCTCAGGCTCCATCTGCTCTGCCATAGGGCAGCCCGCCGCTGTGTTCGCGAGGTAAACGTGCTTTTCGGGCGAGAGCATCTTAGCCGTTTCCGCCATAAAATGCACGCCGCAGAACACTATGTTCTTGTTCGTAACTTTAGAAGCGTCTACCGAAAGCTTGTAGGAATCGCCCGTAAAGTCGGCAGCCTCTACTATCTCTCTGCCCTGATAGCTGTGCGCCAGTATGCAGATGTCTTTTTCTTTTTTGAGCTTTTCTATCTTCTGCTGTATCTCATAAACCGTATTTACATTTTCCATAATTATTTCTTTCCTTTCAGAATACCGTGTACTGCGGCATTATCTTTTATAATTATTATACACTACTGCAAACATGATGTCAACCATTTAATGTGTAGAATATCCTAGCTGATTTTTGACATATATCGCGTTTGCGTATTGACCGCGCGGGGTTTATATGATATAATACAAAAGAGGCGTACTGCACAAAGCGGTGCGCCTCTCTCGCCGTATCATTTCTCGGCTCAGAAATTGTCCGAGATGTATTTTTCAGCCGATGCAGCCGCGTTAGCGCCGTCAGCCGCAGCGGTAACTACCTGCCGCAGCGGCGTGGTGCGAACATCGCCCGCTGCGAAAAGTCCCGCCGCGCTGGTAACGCAGTCCTCGCCCGCAGCGGCGTAGCCGCCCTCAAGCTTGCAGATGCCCTCGAGAAGCTGAGTGTTCGGCACGCTGCCTACCGCGCAGAATATGCCGTCGAGCGCCAGGCTCTTTTCCTCGCCCGCCTGCTCGTAAACTATGCCCTCGGCGTTCGCGCCGCCCGTGATCTCTTTGAGCTGCGCGCTCATTATCTTCACGATGTTCTCGGTATCGTCCACCTTTTTCTGCAGCGACTTGTTCGCGCGGAACTCATCGCGCCTATGCACGAGGTAAACGGTCTTTGCAAGCTTAGACAAGTAAAGCGCGTCGCCCAGCGCGGTATCTCCGCCGCCTATGACCGCCACCGTCTTATCCTTGTAGAAAAATCCGTCGCACACCGCGCAGAAGGATATGCGCTGCTTGTCCTCGCCCTTAACGCCGAGATGGCGGTATGAAGTGCCCGCCGCGTAAACGACCGCCTTAGCAGTCTTTTCGCCGCCCAGCTTGAACTTGACGTGCCAAACACCGTCTGCCTGTTCCAGGCTCTCAACTTCGCCCTCGTAAAACTCCGCGCCCAGCGTTTCAGCCTGCTCGCGGAACTTCTCGCCCAGCTCGTAGCCGCTGAGTCCGTAAAGACCGGGGTAATTTTCCACTCTATCGGTGACGGAGATCTGTCCCGTGCCCATGTAGTCTTTTTCCACTACCAGCGCGCTGAGCATAGCCCTTCGCGCGTAAATCGCCGCGGTAAGTCCCGCAGGGCCGCTGCCTATTATAATAATGTCTGTCATTTTTCATCAGCCTCCTTTATATATAATACATCGGTTCTGCATTTTTTTCAAGTGTTTCTTCGCTGTATCTCTGAATAAAATTTTTGAGAGTTATATTTTTCGCCAGCCCGTTAAGCTCGCGCTCAAATCTGCTCCAGAGTACTTCGTCAAGCACTTCCGAAAGCTGCTTGTTTTCGGCGTTTACCATAGCCACATCGCTGCCCAATACGCTGGGGTCGAGCGCGTCGATTATTTCTTTCAGAGTTATCTCGTCGGCGCTTTTGGCGAGGATGTATCCCCCGCGCGAGCCTTTTATACCTTTTATAAGCTTGGCGTGGCGCAGCGCTGAGAGCACCTGCTCTAAATATTTACATGAGAGCGCCCTGCGGTCGGCTATGCTGTACACCGTTACTGTTTCGCTGTTTTCTGAATTAAGGGCTATATCGGCTATCGCGATAATGCCGCACTCTACCTTTGTAGATATTTTCATAGCGTTCCATTCCTTTCATACTAGAATTTGGTCAAAATCAGTTTCCTACTATTCATACAATTCCTATCAACATAATATATTTTATACTTTTTTCGTCAGAATGTCAAGGGTTTTTATAAAACTTCGCTGATTTTTAAAAAATATGTTAAATTTATAGTTATCCTATTGACTTTGTATGATTTAAGTGCTATAATATATCCATACCAAGGGGAAACCTATTTAAGACCGGTATTTAGTATTAGCAGATCACAACCTTTTATAATACAGGCTTCCCGAAAAATGAAATGGGGGAATATCCTTTGAAATTCAATACTTCTTTGCTGCACGGCGGCTTTTCGCCTGAAAAGGGTACGGGCGCTACGCTCACGCCGATATATCAGGTAAGCGCTTTCGCGCAGGACTCTGCCGAGCAGCTTGAAAAAGTTTTCAATAATAAAGCTCCCGGTTTTGCGTACACGCGGATAAGCAATCCTACCGTAGCGGCGTTTGAAAACCGCATAAATGCGCTCGAAAAGGGCGTCGGAGCAGTAGCCTGTTCATCGGGCATGGCGGCTGTTACGATGTCGCTGCTCAATATCTTGCAGCAGGGCGACGAAGTCATAGCGGCGGCGGGGCTTTTCGGCGGTACTATCGACCTTTTCGGCGACCTGGAGGCTTTCGGCATAAAAACGCGCTTTGTAGAGCACGTCACCGCCGAAGAGATAAAGCCTTTGATAAACGATAAGACCAAAGCCGTGTTTGCCGAGCTTATAGGCAATCCTAATCTCGAGGTGGCAGACCTCGAGGAAGTATCCGCTCTGGCGCACTCGCACGGCGTGCCGCTCATCATCGACGCTACTACCGCAACGCCTTATCTGATACACCCGTTCGACTTCGGCGCAGATATAGTGGTGCACTCCAGCTCGAAGTACATAAACGGCGGCGGAAACTCGATAAGCGGAATAATAATCGACAGCGGCAGCTTCAAGTGGGACTGCGAGCGCTACGCGGGGCTTGCCGAGTACAAGAAATTCGGAAAATTTGCATACATCGCGAAGCTGAGAAACGGCATTTGGCGCAACGTGGGCGGCTGCCTCGCGCCGATGAACGCTTTCATGAACAGCGTGGGTCTGGAAACTATGGGCCTGCGCATGGAGCGCAGCTGCTCTAACGCGCTGGCGCTCGCGAAATTCTTTGAGAGCTGCGAGGGCATAGAGGTAAACTACCCCGCGCTGGAAAGCAGCCCATTTTACCCGCTTTGCAAAAAGCAGCTGAAGGGCATGGGCGGCGCGATAGTTACCATACGCGCAGGCTCTAAAGAGCGCGCATTCAAGCTGATAAACGGGCTGAAACTCGCGGTGAACGCGACCAACATCGGCGACGTGAGAACTCTCGTCATACACCCCGCCAGCACGATATACACCCACAGCAGCGAAAAACAGCAGCTCAGCGCGGGCGTATACGGCGACACCATAAGGATAAGCGTCGGAATAGAGGACGCCGAAGACCTTATACAAGATTTCAAACAGTCAATAGAGAATATCTGAGGAGGATAATATATAATGGCAACTGATTACGCAACACTGAAAAAAGGCGGATTTATGCGCCAGAAGCAGAAGAACAACTTTTCACTCAGACTGCGAGTAGTAGGCGGCAACCTTACCGCAAAGCAGCTCGCGACAATAGCAGAAGTTTCAGATAAATACGGCGAGGGCTATGTGCACCTCACCTCGCGCCAGAGCGTAGAGATACCTTTTATAAAGCTCAACGACATCGACGAAGTAAAAGCGGCGCTGGCTGCGGGCGATACCGAGCCGGGCGTTTGCGGCCCGAGAGTAAGAACTATCACAGCTTGTCAGGGTGCAGCCGTCTGTCCCAGCGGCTGTATCGACACCTATGCGCTGGCTAAAGAGCTTGACGAGCGCTACTTCGCCCGCGAACTGCCGCACAAATTCAAGTTCGGCATTACCGGCTGCCAGAACAACTGCTTAAAATCCGAAGAGAACGACGTGGGAATAAAGGGCGGCATAAAAGTAAAGTGGCGCGAAGCCGACTGCATACACTGCGGAGTTTGCGCTAAAGCCTGCCGCCGCAACGCCATCACCATAGAGGACGGCGAGATAAAGGTAGACGAGAGCCTCTGCAACTTCTGCGGACGCTGCTACAAAGCCTGCCCGACCGAAGCTTGGGACACCATACACGGCTACATAGTTTCATTCGGCGGACTTTTCGGAAACACCATCAATAAGGGCGAAACTATAATACCCTTTATAGAGGACAAGGAAACTCTCATGAAGATCTGCGACGCCGCTATAATCTTCTTTGAGAAAAACGCAAACGCGGGCGAGCGCTTTAAATTCACCATCGACCGCGTGGGCAGGGAAAAGTTTGAAAAAGAAATACTGGAGGTATACAACAATGGCTGAATTTAAGATCGACGATACGGTAGACATCACCGACGTAGTTTGCCCTACCACATTCGTAAAGGCAAAAGTAGCCCTCGAAGAGCTTGACGAGGGACAGATACTCGCCATAAGAATGAACGACGGCGAGCCTGTACAGAACGTGCCCCGCAGCGTAAAGGAAGAGGGCCACAAGATACTCAAGCTGATAAACAACGAGGACGGCACATACGACCTCATAGTAGAAAAGGTGGGAGATTAAAAATGGCAGTAAAGGCAAACGGCGAAACTTTTGAAACCGAGATAGCAGAGAGCGGAAAGCTCGTGATAGCAGATTTCTATTCAGATTCCTGCGTGCCCTGCAAGCGAATGTCCCCGCTGCTTGCCGAAGCCGAAGAGCAGAGGGAGAATGTGAAGCTAGTAAAGCTGAACATAAATTTCGACGCTGACACCGCTGTAAAATACGGCGTTTCGGCTGTACCCACGCTTATATTTTTCAAAGACGGCAATGAAGTTTCCCGACTCACGGGCGCGGTAAAGAGAGCCGAGCTTGAAGCGGCGATAGAAGCTAACGAATAAAATTATATACAATATGTAAGGAGAAATGTTATCATGACTATCACAGCAGCAGGAAATAAAAAGGAAGTTGCAGACGGACTTACCGTAGCGCAGCTCATCATCGACGAAAAGGTAGAAACTCCCGAATACGTTACCGTTACCATAAACGATGAGTTCGTAGAGAGCGGCACATTCGAGAGCACTGTGCTCAAAGACGGCGACGTAGTAGAATTTCTCTATTTCATGGGAGGCGGACAGTAATGGCATTTACTAACGAACAGATAGAGCGCTATTCGCGCCACATTATCCTCAAAGAGGTAGGCGTAAAGGGTCAGAAAAAGCTGATGAACGCTAAGGTGCTCATCATCGGCGCGGGCGGTCTGGGCGCACCTGCGGCTATGTATCTCGCGGCGGCGGGCGTAGGCACTATCGGCATTGCGGACGCTGACGAAGTAGACCTTTCAAACCTGCAGCGCCAGATAATCCACGCTACTGAGGACGTGGGCAAGGCTAAGGTGCAGTCGGCTAAGGAAACTATGGAAAAGCTGAACCCCGACGTAAAAGTAAACACCTACCGCACATTCGTTGACAGCGAAAACATAATGGATCTGATAAAGGACTACGATTTCATCATCGACGGAACAGATAACTTCCCTGCCAAGTTCCTTATCAACGACGCCTGCGTAATGGCGAAAAAGCCCTTCTCGCACGCCGGCATAATACGCTTTAAGGGTCAGCTCATGACATATGTTCCCGGTCAGGGTCCCTGCTACCGCTGCGTATTCAAGAACCCGCCCCCGAAGGACGCTGTACCTACCTGCAAGCAGGCGGGCGTTATCGGCGCAATGGGCGGCGTAATCGGCAGCTTACAGGCTATGGAAGCTATCAAATACATTATCGGCGTAGGCGACCTGCTTACAGGCTACCTGCTTACCTACGACGCTCTGAAAATGGAGTTCCGCAAGGTAAAGCTGCCGAGCGACACGCATAAGTGCGCGGTATGCGGCGACGAGCCTACCATTACCGAGCTTATAGACTACGAACAGGCAGAATGCGACGGTGTACATCTATGATAAAACTAAGCAAAAGCGATTTTGACAAAATACTTGCTCACGCTGAAAGCGAGCTGCCGAACGAGGCTTGCGGCCTTATCGGCGGCGTTGTAGAGGACGGCGTGAAGATAATCAAGAAAGTTTACCTGCTGACCAATATCGACCACTCGAACGAGCACTTCTCTCTCGACCCGAAAGAGCAGCTCGCGGCGGTAAAGGATATGCGCGCGCAGGGTATCTCCCCGCTGGGCAACTGGCACTCTCACCCCGAGTCGCCCTCGCGCCCCTCTGAGGAGGACAAGCGTTTGGCTTACGACAGCAGGGCGAGCTACATGATACTCTCGCTTATGAACAGAGATGAGCCTGTGCTCAACTCTTTCAAGATCAATGGCAGCGACGCCGAAAAGGAAGAGCTTGTCATAGAATAATAATCTTGACAAAGGCAAAGTATGAAAAAGAAAACAAAGCGGGCTGACCTCTAATTTCAGTGAGATCAGCCCGCTTCGTTTATGCCGTTATGACGTTTAAGCAATTATCCTACGTTTTATCTTTTTCATCTTTCGCCGTATCTGCTTTCGGCTTGTCTTTATCTGTATCAGCCTCGGCATCGTCCGCCACGCTTTCTTCGTTGATAAATTCCGCCTCTATCGGCTCATCATCGGCGCTGTGCTTCGGCGGCAGCTTCGGCAGGGGCGTTTCCTTAGCCTCGAACCAAAATGTCGAGCCGCTGCCCTCTTCCGAGATAACGCCGAACGCGAACTCGTGCATTTTCAGTATCTCTTTGCATATCGAAAGGCCTAAGCCTGTGCCGACAGTTTCGCGGCGCACCTTTCCGCCGCGGTAGTAACGGTCGAAGACCTGCGAAAGCTTGTCCTTCGCTATGCCCTGCCCGTTATCGGTAACTTCTATTCGCACTATTCCGGGGCGGTTTATCTGCTTTATGCGTATGCGCTTTTTCTCGCCGCTGTAATTGATAGCGTTGTTTACAAAATTGTAGAGCACCTGCGCTATCTTTTCGCGGTCGGCGCAGATTGTGCGGTCGTCGTCGGGCTCGAAAGCTATATCGTAGCCGTTTTGCTCTATCATCAGCGTATAGCGTTTCAGCACGTCCTCTATCTGCTCGTGTATCGAATAATCGGTCTTGTTCAGCTCCATATTCGAGCTTTCAAGCTTCGAAAGTTCGAGTATCGAATTTACCAGGTTCGAGAGGCGGTCGGCTTCGTCTATGATAATTTGGCAGTGCTTCTCGCGCTTTACGGGGTCGTCGCCCGAGAGGTCGCGTATCATCTCGGCGTAAGCCTTTACCATAGTAAGCGGCGTGCGCAGGTCGTGAGATATATTGGCTATGAGGTCTTTGCGCAGGTCGGTGACCTTTTTGACCTCGTTTCGCGCGTCGTCCAGCACGGTAGCCAGCTCTTCTATCTCGCGGTAGCCCTCGGCGGAAAATTCTACTTCGTAATCGCCCTCGCCGAATTTCTGCGCCGTTTCGGTAAGCTTTTCTATCGGCCTTGCCACGCGCGCCGAGATAAGCACGGTGACTATGAAAGCCAGCTCGAAGAGGATTATCGTGATGTACACGAGCTGCTCGCGGATAATGCTTACGGTAGAATCTATCGGCTCTACGGGCGCTTCGATGAATACATACATCGTGCTGCCCTCGCTGTCAGAAAAGCGTTTGCAGTAGAATATCTCCTCCGCGCCGAATTCGTCGCTGTGCTTTATCGTGGTAAGGCTGTCCTCGTCGGAATTTTCCAGCTCGCTGCGGAAGCGGTAGATGGTCTTGCCGTAATTTTTGCTCTTATCCTTGCTGAAAAATGAAAAGTTGCCCATGTTGTTTTCCATTATCAGCTCTTTGCCCGATTCGTCGCATATCATGACGAACATATTGTTATTAAAAGCCGTCTGCCGCGCATACGAGCGCGCTTCCTCCAGCTCAGAAGAATTGTAGCTGTTTATAACGCTCTCGGCGCTGTTCGCGGCGGTGCGTATCCTAGCCGAGCGGTAATACTTCGGCAGGAAGAAATATTGGAAAAGCCAGAGCAGCACCAGCACGAAAAGCACGAAGAACATGAAATATGTCCACACATACGTTTTAAGCGTGCGGCGCTTGCGGAATTTGGCGAAGCAGCGGCGCTTTTTCCTGCCGCCTTTTTCCTCGGCAGCCGCGCCCTCTGCCTGCGCAGGCTCAGCCGCAGGCACTTCTGCTTCGGGCTTTTTCTTATCAGTTGATCTTTTCAAACTTGTAGCCCATTCCTCTCAGCGTTACTATCAGGTTGCGGTACGGGCCTAAGCTGTTGCGCAGCATCTTGATGTGGGTATCTACCGTGCGGTCGTCGCCGTAGAAATCAAAGCCCCATACCTCTTCCAGCAGCTTTTCGCGCGAAAGAGCGATGTTCATATTCTTCACGAGGTAGAAGAGCAGGTCGTACTCCTTCGGCGTCATCTGCGCCTTTACGCCGTCTATAAGCACTTCGCGCGCGGTGAAGTTTATAACAAGACCCTTATAGGTGATAACGTCCTCGGTCTTTTTAGCCGAGTTCACGCGGTTCATCACGGCGCGGATCCTCGCCATAAGTTCCTTGGGCGAAAAAGGCTTTACAACGTAATCATCTACGCCTATCTCAAAGCCGAAAAGCTTATCATACTCCTCGCCGCGGGCTGAGAGCATTATCACGGGTATATCCTTTATCTTCTTTATTTCCTTGCAGGCGGAGTATCCGTCGAGCTTCGGCATCATGATGTCCATAACTATGATGTCGAAATCGTTTTTCTTCACGCACTCTACCGCCTCCATGCCGTCGGCGGCCTCCGTTACCTGAAAATCGTTAAATTCTGCATACTCGCGTATTATGTCGCGGATACGCTCTTCGTCGTCTACAACCAAAAGCTTTGGCATATCAATTACCTCCGTTTAAAAGAGAGCGGGTACAGCGCTCGCGCCCTTTCACATTTTTCTGTTATTATCCTACCATACTTATATGTATATTTTGTGAAAATACCAAAAAAATATAAGCAAATATACCAAAGCTTTATCACTTCATAAGCGCTTCCACGAGTATCTTTATACCCAGCAGTATGAGAATTATTCCGCCGCAGACCTCAGCCTTAGTCTTGTACTTGTCGCCGAAAATGCTGCCTATCTTTATGCCCGCCGCTGAGAATACGAATGTCACCGCGCCGATGAAAGATACCGCGGGTACTATATGCACCTCGAGAAAAGCGAAAGTAACGCCTACCGCCAGCGCGTCGATACTGGTAGCTATCGCGAGCATGAACATATTTTTCGCGGACATGGAAGCGTCGGCGTCAGGCTCTTCCTCCTCGCCAGAAAGCGCTTCTTTCAGCATATTCGCACCGATGAGCACCAGCAGCACAAAGGCTATCCAGTGCGCGTATTTAGTTACCATATCGGCAAAGCTCCTGCCCAGCAGAAAGCCGATAGTGGGCATAAGCGCCTGAAATCCGCCGAACCATAAACCTGCTGTCGCCATGTGCTTAAAGCGTATCTTGCCCAGCGACAGCCCCTTACAGACTGAAACGGCGAAAGCGTCCATAGAAAGCCCTACCGCGAGAATGAAAAGTTCCAGAAGTCCCATCTTTAAAAAACCATCCTTGTATCAAATTACAAAAAAAGACCCACGGACAAAAACACTTAGAGCGTTTTCGTCCATGAGTCTCATCGTTCCAATAAAAAAAATCGGTATGCGCCGCCGGGCGGTAACTCCCCGCCATTATGTCGAACAGCGCCGCGCGAAAACAAGCCGCAAAAGGCTATCCGCGCCGACTACTCCCTCAAAGAGATTATACTATATACTAACATATTTTATTACCCGTGTCAAGGGTTTTGCGAAAAGAATTTCACAAGGCTAACATTCTAATATCACTTAATTTTTTTAGTATATTTTACATTTCCCTATTGATAATTCCTACAAGATATAGTATAATAGAAATAGTGTATTGATTTATTTAGTGTGTAGACACTTTTCCCAAGGGGTGACATTTTGAAAAGAAACAACGAAAAGACCAAATATATCTACGCGGGGCTTACGGCTTTTGCAGTGCTGGCGGCGGGAATGCTTATGATATACATAATCTTCCGCAAGAAAGAGCTTGCCGCGGCGGTAGAGGTCATAAAGAGCATACTCGAGCCTTTCATAATAGGCGGCGTGCTCGCCTACCTGCTCGCACCGCTCTGCAATACTTACGAGCGCTGGATGAACAAGCTGCTGCCCGATAAGAAATGGAAACCGAAGCTTGCCGCTACCCTCGCGGTCGCCATGAGCTCGCTCTCGGCAGTCGCGGTGATAGCCGTGCTGGTGCTGCTTATAGTGCCCGCCACGCTGAAAAGCTTGGTATCGCTGGTGCTCTCAGTGCCGGGGCTTGTTATGGACTTCATCAACTGGTCTAACGAACGGCTGGCAGACTACCCGCAGCTCAAAAAATACCTGATGAATGCGGTAGACGTGGTGTATGATAAATTCGACAACTGGACTCAGCTCCAGCTAATGCCCTCTATACAAACTCTGCTCAGCGGCGTGGGAAGCAGCATTTCGCTGATATTCACGTTCGCGCTGAATATCGTGATTGGCTTTATCATCTCGATATACCTGCTGGCTTCGCGCAAGCTTTTCGCGCGGCAGTCTAAGATGCTGCTATACGCGGTGTTTCGTCCAAAAGCCGCCGACCTCATCTTCGGCGAGGTAAAGTACGCGGACAAAATGTTCAGCGGCTTTCTGCGCGGCAAGGTGCTCGACTCGGCTATAGTGGGTCTTATCTGCTTCGTATTCCTAAAGATAATGAATTACGAGGACGTTATGCTGATAAGCGTTATCGTCGGCGTTACGAACATAATCCCCTTCTTCGGGCCATTTATCGGCGCTATACCCTCGGCTCTGCTGATATTCGTCACCAGCCCGATAAAGTGCGTTTACTTCGTGATATTCATATTCATACTCCAGCAGTTCGACGGCAATATACTCGGACCTAAGTGCATGGGCAGTACCACAAAACTTTCGGCATTTTGGATACTTTTCGCGATATTGCTTTTCGGCGGACTTATGGGCTTTGTCGGCATGATAATCGGCGTGCCGCTCTTCGCCGTAATTTACGATATTGTGAAAAAGCTGGTCTACTTCCTGCTTCACAAGCACGGCAGAGATGATATGCTGCCCGCCGAAACGGAAGACACCGCCGACCCGCCCGACGGTGCAGAGGAACAGCCTGCTTCTGCCGAGCCTGTTCAGACGGCTCAAACGGCTGACAACGCAGCGCCTGCTGAATAAAAATCTATACGGGACGCATTTCGCATTCGGAAGCGCCCCGTTTTTTATTTCAGTATGTCCTTGAAAAAATCCGCCGAGCTTATCCCCGCGGGACGGTTGAACCTGCCCATGAACGAGAGCGAACTTTCGTCGCCGACCGCCACGCGGTTCACGCGCTCCTCGCAGCTCAGCGTTACCTCAAAGCCGAACTGCCGCACTATGTCCTCCGTAAGCTCGCCGCGCATGCCGTAAGGGTAGGCGTAAGTTACCGGCTCTTTGCCCTTTGGCAGGGCTTTCTCCAGCATTTTCAAGGCTTTGTGCGTGTCGTTGCGCAGGGCGCGGCAGTAGTCCTCGTCGCTCTCGCCCGCCATTTGCGAAACTCCACGCCGCTCGCCCAAAGCGTGCATATCCCAAGAATGGCAGGCAAGCTCGCACCGGCCGCTAAGCGCCATAGTCCGCGCATTTTCGATGTCCATAGTCGAGTAGGCGGGATTCGGCGAAGCCTCCTCAGCGGCGGCGGTGCACCACTCCCCTACCAGACAGAAAACGCCCTTGCATTTGTATTTTTCAAGCAGCGGAAGCACATAATAGAAATTATTGTAACAGCCGTCGTCGAAAGTAAGCACTATCGGCTTTTCGGGCAGCGGCGTGCCGTTTTTGACGAAATCGGCAACTTCGGCGCAAAAAACGGGCGTGTAGCCCGCCTGCGTGATGTATTGCAGGTCTGCTTCAAGCTCGGCGGCGGAGAGAACGTATTCGCCCGACTGCGACTCGCCTTTTACAACGCTGTGATACATGATTATCGGCAGGTCTGCGCCATCGCCCTCAGCGGCAGCACGCTCTGCGGAAAACGAGCGCACCAGCCCGCACAACAGCACCGCGGCGGCAGCGGCAGCCATAAGGGCGGCGGCGCGGTATATCCTTAAACTAGCAAACATAGACGATTACCCCTTTTCTTATCTTATCATAGAATTTGTATGTAAAAAAATTTAGTAAAATTCCAAAAAATCTTGATTTGCTCTTGTTTTTTTTGTTGAAATCTGATATAATATTTATTAGACTATTACACGCCTGCACCCGCGCAGGTTGGATAAATGGGGGTACATGACCGTGAAATCTATACGTTCAAAAATCATGCTTGCCATGCTTTCACTGGCTTTGGGAATATCAGTGCTGCTTTGCGTGATCTTCTTTATATACACTAACATTTCCACGCAGCACACACTGGCTGTTACGATGCGCTCGCTCGCAAGCGAAACAGCCGTGAGCTTTGACTACATGATAAACGAATATGTCGAGCGCGCAAGCCGCGTAGCGCTCGATGCCGACTACGAAGCGCTTGATACGCCGCAGAAAAAAACAGCCGCTTTAGACGAAGCTTTCAGCGACAACCCTCTCATCAGCGACTTTGCGGTGTACTCTTCATCAGGTGCGCAGCTGGATTCAGACGGCTCGCGCTGCGCAGACGTTATCACCGAAAACGACATTTGGAACGCCGCAAAACGCAAGACGGCTACCCTCACCGACATCGTAACGGTAGACAACGAGAACTTCTTTGCTATACTTGTTCCCTCTAACAACGCGACCATCATTTCGGCGATAGTGCTGAACTGCACATATATCAACGAGTCGCTGATCGCGGACGACGAACTGAACAGCACAGTATACATTATAGAGAATAACGGTGAGATAATATTCCAGTCGAACTCATCGGGCACGAAATACGCGAGCAGAAATCCGATAGAGCTTGCTAAAACCGACAAGAATTACCAGAGCATAGCTGACGCTTTCAGCAACGCGCTCAACGGCAAAAACGGCAGCACCGAGTACGAGCTTTCAAAAGAGGACTACGCGGTGGGCTACTCAGCAGTCTCAAACTTTGGCGGAACGCTTATCGCGAGCGTACCGACAAGCAGCTTCAACGCCATGACGGCAACCTCAATGCGCGTGATGATCCTTGTTGCGGCAAGCGTTATAATCGTAACGTTGCTGGTTTCTGTGCTGTTTGCACGCAGCATCTCTCACCCGATAGTTTCCACAACGCAGCGTTTGCGCAAGCTCTCTCAGGGCGATATTTCCACCCGCGTAGACGTTTGGTACTCGCGCGACGAGTTAGGCATACTTTCCAACTCGCTTGAAGAAACGATAGTCAGCCTGCGCCAATACATCAATCTGATACAAGTAGCGCTCCAGCAGATCGCCGAGGGCAATCTCTGCCACCGCATGGAGGGCAACTTCAAGGGCGATTTTCTCAAGATCAAGACTACGTTCAACGAGATTTTCGAGTCGCTTTCCGAAACTTTCGACTCTATCAACCACTCCGCCGAGCAGGTGACTTCGGGAGCGGTGCAGGTTTCCAACTCGGCTCAGGCGCTTTCGCAGGGCGCGACGCAGCAGGCAAGCGCCATCGAGGAACTTTCGGCTACGCTGGGCGGCGTTTCGGATCAGGTAGCGCGCAACTCAAGCGACGCTAAGGACGCGTACCGCCGCGTAAGCGACAACTCGACCGCGATCTCAAACTGCAACAGCGATATGTCGAATATGCTGGAGGCTATGGAGCTGATAAATCAGACTTCATCCGAGATCGCCAACATCATCAAGGTCATCGACGAGATCTCGTTCCAGACCAACATACTCGCGCTGAACGCGGCAGTAGAGGCGGCGCGCGAAGGCTCGAAGGGCTTCGGCGTAGTTGCGGACGAAGTACGTCAGCTCGCGACAAGATCGGCGGAGGCGGCAAAGCAGAGTTCGGCGCTTATCGAGCGCTCGGCGAACGCTGTAAAGCGCGGCACGGCGATCGCGCAGGAAACTGCAAAGTCGCTTGAAAATACAGTTAAGAGCAGCGACAAAATACAGGAACTGATGAAGAACATCGCGGACGCCTCGGCTGAGCAGTCGGAAGCGATCTCGCAGATAAACACGGGCGTTGACCAGATCTCGGCGGTAGTTTCTGCCAACACAGCTACTGCTGTCGGCTCAGCCTCCGCAAGCGAAGAGCTTTCGGGACAATCGCTGATACTCAAGAACATGATAGCAAGATTTAAGCTTTCCGACAAGCCCGGCGACGAACTGCCGAGCGACAATGACGGCGACGAAACGCAGGAAAATGAAGAGGAAGAGCAGATCAAAATAGATCTAGACGACGAGGACGACAAGTACTAATATAAATATTAGAAACCGAAACAGGAGGGTCAAAAACATGAAAAGAAGAATTGGAATTTTAACGAGCGGCGGCGACTGCCCCGGACTTAACGCGACCATACGCGGTGTGGCGAAGGCTTGCTATGAAAAATTCGGCAACGATGTAGAGATCATCGGCATACAGGACGGCTACTCGGGACTGATAAACAACCAGTGCAAAATTATGCAGCCCTCGGATTTTTCGGGAATTTTGACCACAGGCGGTACGATCTTCGGCACAAAGCGCACGCCTTTCAAAATGATGAAAGTGGTCGAAGAGGATAACGTTGACAAAGTTAGGAATATGAAGAAAACTTATAAAGACCAGAAGTTGGACTGTCTGCTCACTCTTGGCGGCAACGGCACGCACAAAACTGCAAATCTGCTTGCCGAAGAGGGACTGAACGTCATCGGTCTGCCAAAAACGATCGACAACGATATTTGGGGCACGAGCGTGACTTTCGGCTTCCACACCGCAGTTGACATCGCGACCGACGTAATCGACCGCCTGCACACCACCGCAAATTCACACGGACGCATCCTCGTTGTCGAGATAATGGGCAATAAAGCGGGATGGCTGACGCTGTATTCGGGTATCGCGGGAGGCGCAGACATGATCGTTATCCCCGAGATCCCCTACGACATTGACAAACTCTGCGCGGCGTGCGAAAAGCGTGCACAGCAGGGCAAGGGCTTCTCGATTCTTGCAGTTGCCGAGGGCGCATTTGACGTCGAAGAGGCGAAAATGAAGAAGAAAGAGCGTGCTAAGGCGCGCGCAGAGGCGGGAATCACGACCGCTTCAAACCGCATCGCGACCCAGATACAGACCTCGACCGGACTTGAAACACGCGTTTGCGTGCCGGGACATATGCTCCGCGGCGGCAGCCCGAGCGCTTATGACCGCATTCTTGCAACGCAATTTGGCGTACACGCGGCTGAGCTGATCGCGCAGAACAAGTTTGGCTATGCGGTAGCAAAGATCGGCGACAAGATCTCTGAAAACAAGCTTTCGGACGTTGCAGGCAAAACTAAGTTCGTTCCCGCCGACGACCAGATGGTAAAGACGGCCAAAGACATCGGCATTTCGTTCGGCGACTAAAATGCGGTACGACATTCAAAACCTGAATTTTCTAAGATACCCATATGGAGATGAAGCGATAATCGGCACGCTGAAAGTAGTTGCTGTGCTAGACCAATCAATGCAGGTCGGCTCGCTCGTTTCACATATATCGCACGATCAGATCTCGGTCAACGCGATGAGACCGTACGACAGCATTTCCGAACATTTCCGCATATACCGACCCGACGTGCTGATTATCAGCACCGATTCCGTCGATCTCGAATGGTTTATCGCGCTGACTCATGAGCTGGAGAGCGAATTGATGTACATGCCGATGCTTGTAAACATTGCGCAGAAACGCACACCCGAGCTTGACCGACTCGCGGCGAAGTACCAAGGATTTTACTTTATCAAACCGCCGTTTGACCCTGCGGCACAGGCACGGCACATTGAAAAATTTCTGATAACAAAGGTTGTCACGAAAGAATTTTACTACAAAAAAGTACTTGAATGCATAAAACTTACATTACGAACAATGCACTGTTCTCATACAGCAGAGGGATTTGAACCGTTGGCAGAAACTGTATTGCAAGTAGTTGTTAACCCATTTAAACGTTTCAACTTTGAGCGCGATGTTTACCCCTCTATATCAAATGAACTAAAACTGACGACCGAAGTCATAAAAATCAGCATTGACAAACTCATTGCAAACGCGCTGCCTCAATTTACGGACGCTGAAATGAGCATTGCTTTTGATGGTAACGATCTGCAAAATGAAATGCCATCCAGCGCAGAATTTATCCACGCAGCGGCATTTATAACCTCATTTCCCTGTCGAAAGATCCTGCGAAACATTGAAGATGAACCTTTCTTTAAGGCCGGGGCGCGAATAAAGTATTTTAAACCGACTTTTTAGTCGGTTTATTTTTTTTACACAAAACAAAAACGCTGCCGATCGCTCGACAGCGTTTTATATTTAAAGAAGTTTATTCTTTACTAGTCGCTCAGATTAGTCCTTCTTCTTGGAAACTGCCATAGCAGCACCAGCAAGGATCACACCAACAGCGCCGAGTGCAGCAGCACCGGTAGAGGGGTTGGTATCAGTCTTGCCACCCTGAGAAGAGGTGGTGGAAGAAGTGGTGCCAGCTGCGCTGCTGCTTCCAGTGGAAGTAGTAGCATCAGAGGAAGAATCAGCCTCGGAAGAAGAATCAGCCTCAGAAGAGCTGTCCTCGGAAGAAGTCGACTCGCAAGAGCAGATTCCGCTCATGTCGCCAAGACCGGAAACGTCGAATACGAGGTCAAGGTCAGTACCCTTCAGGTCTGCCAGGTCGATAGGAGAATCAGCCTTAGTATCGCCGTACTCGTTGTAGATCTCAATTCTGTAGTTGGTCTTGTTGTTTTCGATGTTGCCATACTTAACCTTTTCAGCGTTGAAATTGATCTCCTTACCGTCAACCTTTACAGCCTTAAGAGTAGCTGCGAAGTCAGGGTACAGAAGCTCTCTGTCTTCGATAGCTTCGTCAGCAGCACCATCATATACGTCAGCGATGTCAACTACGAGAACAACTGCGCCGTCATAAGCGTCATTGTCCTTAACATTTCCATCGTCGTCTCTCAGAGTGTAGGAAAGGGTGTACTCGCCATCGCCCTCAATGTGAGTGGTGGACTTCCAGTCCTGAGGATACCAGCCGCCAGCAGCGAAACCGAGAGTAGCGTCAAGCTCTACTACGTCAGCGCATCCGCATCCGCAAGCGCCGGCTGCTTCGTCCCAATTCTTGCAAGTATCAGAAGTGCATCCGCATCCGCAGGGGCACTCTACGACCTCAGCAGGCTCAGCAACAGTTACAGAGCTAATAGAAGCGTCGTAAGCAGAGAAGAGCAGTCCGCCGTAGTTATTATTTTCCTCATAAGCTTCACGAATCTTAGCTACGCCCTCAGCAGTGAGTGTAAAGGTGAAGGACTCAGCATCAGTGTTGTAAACGAGTATAGAACCGTCAGCCTGGAGCAGAGGAGCACCGGTGTAGTCCTTGAGCTGCTCGTCAGTGTAGTTCTCCTTAGCCTCAAGACCCTTGATATACTCGGTCAGCTTAGGCCAGCCAGCAGCCATGATTCTGGGCGAGAGGATATGGTATGTATCATCGCCAAGAATCTTGTAATTTACAGTTACCTGCAGGTCCTTGCCCTCGGGAAGGTTTGCAAAATACTTGTAGTCTACAGAACCCTGCGAACCCCAAGCGCTGTACTCTTCAGCAGAGGTGTCAACGGTCTGAGGAAGCTCATAAACTTCGCTGTCAGAAGAAGAATCATCGCCGCCCTCGTTAACCTTTACGTCAGAAATAGTAGCTTCAAGAGTGAAGTCGCCAACAGCCTCGAGGTCAGCCCAGTCAGAACCATAGCCGAACAGCGAAGCAGTTGTGTTAGTGATGGTCTCGCCCTTTTCGTTCTTGCCACCGAAATCAATAGCTGCAGAACCGGTCTTCTCATAGTCGCCTTCACCGGTGATCTTGTACTCTACGGTAGCGGTCACGGTCTCGCCCTCAGCAAGAGTAACGTCATCGCCCATGTAGAACTGGATACCAGCGTCGCCGATAGCAGCGTCGTTGCCCTTAGAAGCCTCAGCGAGGTCCTTTGCGTTGCCGGTCAGGGTCAGCTTTCCGTCAGCACTGAACTTGGTGTCAACAGACTTCCAGTTCCAGGAGCCGTTGCCCATTACATAAACCTGCGCGCCAAAATTCTCAGCTTTTACTTCGGTAGCAGCGGAAGCGCTAACCATTGTAATGAGAGAAGCAGCGAAAGCAGTAGCCGAAAGTCCGGCCAGAATCTTAGTTGCCTTCATTTTAAAATTCCTCCATTTTAAAAATTTTTTCAAGTGCGAATATACCATGAGCGTATGACCCGCCCCTGATAATCATAGCTATATTATATCACATGTTTATCATATTTGCAATAGTCATTTTGACTAAATCCATGATAAACCATCGTGCATTTTTACCAAATTGTAATCAATTTTCACCGTTTTTATACTAATATATGAAACTTTTTAAATATTATCTTCTAACAAATTAGCCGAATTTGTAAGACATATGTAACAAAATTTCATATAGAATAATCGTTGAAAGGCGGAAAACTGCCGCGTTTCCGCCTTTGCTCTCAGGCTTCTGCGTAGATCTGCGAAAGCTTTTTCAGCCTTTCGCCCGCTATCTCAGCGGCGTACTGCGGCGCAAGTATCTTCGCGCCATCGCCCAGCCCGAAAAGCCAGCCCCAGAAGTTAGGCGAGAGCTTGACTTCTGCTTCTATTGTAAAACAGCCGTCCTTTTCGCGGTGCATCTGTACCTTATCCCCAAATTTTTCGCACACCGCTTCTGTTAAGCTATCTATAAACTGTATTTTCAGCACTTCCGAAGTGCCCTCGCCGAGTTCCCCGCCCGATTTCAGACGGCGCAGCTCCCGCTCTTCCTCTTCGGTGAGCGGATGGCGCTTCTCGCTGCCGATGGCTATATCTGTAAGCTTTTCCGCACGGTAACGGCATATCTTCTGCTGCTTTTCGCACCAGCAGATAACGTAGTACCTCTCGCACTCCCAAACTATCTGGTAAGGCGAAATGGTCACGCGCTCCTCTGCCCGCTTGCCGCCTTTTTTCTTCTCGCCCGAGTTATCGGTGCAGGTAAATTCGGCGCAGCGGTCGGAAAGTATAGCCTCCTGCAAAACGTCCACAGCGCGGTACACGGCGTCAGACTGCGTTTTTGTGCGGTTCTCGTTATGTATCGAGCGGCGCAGCGCGGGCGCGTGGTATTCGCTGGTAAGAGTTTGCAGCTTTTTGATTATCTCATTCGATCTTTTTATCGTCAAGTATTTTGAGGAAGCCACAGCGTTGGCAAGCGCTTTCAGCTCCTCGTCGGTAAACAGCCGCTCGCCCATGTAATAAGCGTTTGAGTGTCCGATCTTAGTAGTTTCGATATTCAGCCCCGCGTCGCACAGGGTAGCAATATCGTCATATATAGTCTTGCGCTCCGCCTTTATGCCCATAGCCCCGAGAATGTCTATAAGCTGATTTCCCGTTATAGCGTGGCTCTCGTCGGTGCGCTGATTAAAAAGCTGCTCCATTATAAGCAGCTTTTGTTTCTGCTTTGATACGCCTGCCAATTTAATTAACCCTCCCCGCTCGTCTTTTTGCTTTTTCCCCCGAGAATATGTTCGTGCACTTTGGTGCAGCTGCCGTCGGGGTTTATGATCGTCGTGTTATTGAGCTGAGCGCGCAGTGAGCCCGTAACGGCTGCGCGGTACTCGTTTCTCAGCGCCTGTCTTTCGCTCTGCTCTTCGGGAGTAAGCTCCCTCTCGCGGGCGATGGCGGTGAGTTCCGACAATCTCGCAAATTTTTCACTCTCCATAAATTTTTTCTCCTCTTTCTTTCGTGCGCGCCGTCTGCATACGCGGAGCTCCGCCCGAGGTTGCCCTCGGCACCGCCTTGAACGACTGCCCGAAAAAATACGGTATTACACAAGTACCGTTTTGGCGATCTGCTGATTTATTTTTTGGACTCTTGGCATTTTTAAGTCTTTTTCGCCATGATTTTTGATATAAAAGTCCATAAAAAGTCCCACAAATCTGTCGTGAATATATTATACCACACTTTTCCCGAGATTTCAACGTTAATTTTGCACAAAGTGTCCGATAATTTTCCCTCAATTTATACAAAAAGCTCACCCGTTCATCACTCGGCGCGCCGCTTGCGGATGTTCTTCTCGGCGAACGGCGGCGGTTTAAAAATTAGCACTGTGTTTGTGCATTGTGTACAAAAATAGCTTTTCCCTCTTGACTTTTTGCGAAAATCGGTTATAATTAGACTTAGAGAAAAGAACATTTGTTCTTTTTTAATTTAGTCGCCTCTTTCCACTCACCCCAAAATCTAGGAAGAAGCCGAAGTGCGGGTAGCCGCCTGCGCTGCAAAATGACGGCGTTTTGCGCCGAACGAAAGGAATATGCCATGAGAAAAAAGAAAAATGCAAAAATTGCAAACGTTCAGACCCCCGCGCCCTGCCCGCAGATCAGCACCGACTTGCTGCGGCTTACCGAGCAGTACAGGCGCGACGAGGAGAACATCACCCGACAGATAGAGAAGCTGCGCGCGAGGATAAAACAGCGCCCAGAGCCGCATGAGCTGGAGCAGCTTGAATTTCGCATCGACGTACTGCTTTGCGAAAGGCGCGAGCTGCGCGCGGCTGCCGACCATATGCTAAGGCTAGCCGCGCCGCCCCCGCTCAGCCCAAGTTTGCTCGCAAGGGAGCGTGGCGCTTCGTGAGTCTGCTTTCGCGCCGCTGCATCGCGGGAAACTCTGAATATCTTGAAAATTTGATAGAAAATGAATTGACCGAAAGGCAAAAATGTTATATAATTAAATATTACAGGGACGGCGAAACGGTGCGCTCGATAGCGCAGCAGCAGGGCGTTTGCCCATCGACCGTGAGCAGGACTATCCGCCGCGGAATGGCGAAGCTGATGAAGACCGCCGAAGCCGCCCGCAGGCTGAGAAGCTGACATACATAAATTGTAAAATACACGTTCGGGTATACCTTATTAAATAGGGGGTTATCCGAGCGCAGAATGAGGGATACGCATGAGCTTGAATAAATTCGCAGAAGATTACGCCGCTTCCGGCATTTCGCGGCTGCATATGCCGGGGCACAAGGGCTGCAAGATACACGGTCTTGAGCCGCTTGACCTCACCGAGATAAAGGGCGCGGACTCGCTTTTTGAGAGCGAGGGCGTGATAGCGCAGGGCGAGCGGCGCACGGCGAAGATATTCGGCGCGCGGACTACCTGTTGGTCGGCGGAGGGCAGCAGCCTTTGCATAAAAGCGGCACTGGGCATAGTCGCACGGCACTTTGGCAGGCGTATGACCGTAGCCGCCCCGCGCAACTGCCACCGCGCGTTCATAAGCGCCTGCGTGCTGCTGGACATCGACGTGAAGTGGATATTTCCCGAGAGCGGCTCGGTGCGGCTTTGCGAGTGCGGCACTGCGCCCGAAGCGGTGGAGAAAGCGCTGGCGGACGGCGGAGTTGACGCGGTGTACATCACATCGCCCGACTACCTCGGCGGCATTTCGGACATCGGCGGGATAAGCCGCGTCTGCAAAAAGCACGGCGCTCTGCTCATCTGTGACAATGCCCACGGCGCGTATCTGAAATTTGTGGGCGAGGGTATGCACCCGCTCGACCTCGGCGCGGACATAGTATGCGAATCGGCGCACAAAACGCTGCCCGTCTACACAGGCGGGGCGTATCTGCACATCGCGAAAAGCGCGCCCGCCGACTTCGACGAGCTGGCAAAGCCGGCGATGGTGCTCTTCGGCTCGACAAGCCCATCATACCTGATAATGGGATCACTCGACCGCTGCACCGACCTGCTGGAGGGCGACCTGCCCGAAATGCTGCGCGCCTGCTGCGAAAGAACGGCGCGGACGAAAAAACTGCTCGCCGAGCGCGGCATCAGCGACATTTCGCGCGAAGCCATGAAGATCACGATAGACGCGGTGAAGATCGGGTATACGGGCGTTCAGCTCGCCGAGATGATGCGCCGCAGCAAGATGGAGTGTGAATACGCCGACGCGGAGGTAGTAGTGCTGATGCTCTCGCCGTACAATCCCGAGCGGGATTTCGAGCGGATAGAGAGCTTTTTCAGCGGGCTGGAGCTGCGCGAACCCTTAGCTATCCCCTGCCCGCCCGAGCCGCTGCGCCCAGAAAAAGTGATGAGCCTGCGGCAGGCCGAGCTTAGCCGCGCCGAGCGTATAGACGTAGAAAAAGCCGAGGGCAGGGTGTGCGCACGCAGCGCTATGTCCTGCCAGCCATCGGTAGCGGCGGTGATGGGCGGCGAAAAAATTTCCGCCGAAGCGATAAAAATTCTCAAAAGGTATAGCATTTTGCAGATAGATGTGTTATAATAGATATGAGCAGCAAAATGCTGACGCTTACGCTTTAAAATAAGGAGAATGATCTCTATGAAACTGGTTTACGCCATAGTAAATAACGACGACAACTACGCCGTATCAAAGGCGCTGCTGAAAAAGGGCATACGCGCTACCAAGCTTGCATCTACGGGCGGATTTCTCTCGGCGGGCAACACTACTTTTATGATCTGCTGCCGCGAAGAGGACGTTGACACCGTTATCGACACCTGCAAGGAACATTCACGCAGAAGAAAGCAGTTCGTGCCCAGCTCGACCATTATCGAGCCTGACGGCGGCGGTTCGTACCCTGTGGAAGTCACCATAGGCGGCGCTACCATATTCGTTACCGACATCGAGCGCTTCGAGCAGGTATAAGGGGCGGGCAAAATGATAGAGCTTTGCGAAAACCGCTCGGCAGCCGACCTGACCTCCTCGCTGATAGCCAAGGGGCGCGAGCCGCACTCGATAATGATATGCGGCGAAAAGGGGCTGGGCAAAAAGCTCATCGCGAAGCTGATAGCCCAGCAATTGCTGTGCGAAAAGGGCACGGGCACGCCCTGCGGGGTATGCCGCGCCTGCCGTATGATAGAGGACGGCGCGCACCCCGACTTCATAACAGCCCCCGCCAACGCGCTCGGCAACTACAAGGTAGACGACATACGCGCGCTGACCGCCGACGCGCAGATCTCGCCCAGCGAGGGCAGGTACAAGATATACCTTATCCCAGATATGGACAGGTCTGTGCAGACCTTACAGCAGATACAAAACACGCTGCTGAAGCTGATAGAAGAACCGCCCGAATCGGTAGTAGTGATACTTACGGCGAAGAGCAAAGAGATATTTCTCGACACGATAATCTCGCGAACGCTGATATTGCAGGCGGAAGAGGCAGAGCCTGCCGCCGCACAGGGCTATCTCGAAGCGCACGGCGTTGACCGCGCTATGGCTGAGGAAGCCGTGCGCCGCCACGGCGGAAACATCGGCAGATGCTTAGACTACTGCGGCGACGAAAAGCTGCGCGCGGCGGCGGAGTATGCGGAAAACGCAGCCCTTGCCATTGCGCAGCGCAGCGAATACGGTCTGCTGAAAGCGCTGGCGGAGTGCGAGCTGAAAAAGGAAGCGCTGTCTGCCGTGATGGTGTACCTGCAGCGGATAATGCGCGACGCCTGCCGAATGAGAGCGGGCGCGCCCGCGCCGAGGGTTTTCTCGCAGAAAGTATGCGGGGCGCTGAGCGAAAGCTTCACCACCGCGCGGCTGGCGGATATTTACGACACCACGGGCGAATTTCTGCGGCGCATAGCGGGCAACGGTCTGCTTTCGGCGATACCCGCCGCGTACACGGCGAGCATATTTGCGTAAGTGAGCGTTTTTAAATTGAAAGGACTTTAAAATGGCAATGGTAAAATACATCGGCGTTCGTTTTAAGAAGGTCGGAAAAATATACTACTTCGCGCCCGGCGAGCTGGACATACACTGCGGCGACAAGGTGATTGTAGAAACGGTGCGCGGTGTGGAGTGCGGCGAAGTAGTGCTCGCAGACCGCGAGATGGAGGAATCGAAGCTGAATTCGCCGCTGAAAACGGTAATACGCTTGGCAACGAAAAAAGATTTCGAGATGATCGAGAAAAACAAGAAAAAGGAAAAGGAAGCTTTCGCAATATGCGAAGAGAAGATACGCAAGCACGGTCTGAAAATGGATCTGGTGGACGTAGAGTGCACTTTTGACAACAACAAGCTGCTCTTTTACTTCACCGCCGAAAACCGCGTAGACTTTCGCGAGCTGGTAAAAGACCTCGCGAGCGTTTTCCGCACCCGTATAGAGCTGCGGCAGATAGGCGTGCGCGACGAGGCGAAAATGCTGGGCGGTTTAGGCATATGCGGACAGCCCTTCTGCTGCTGCCGATTTATGGGCGAATTTCAGCCCGTATCGGTAAAAATGGCTAAGGAACAGTCGCTATCGCTCAACCCGACTAAGCTTTCGGGCACTTGCGGCAGGCTGATGTGCTGCCTGAAATTCGAGAGCGAAGCGTATCAAGACCTGCTAAAGACCACGCCGAAAACGGGAGCATACGTCAAGACCGCCGAGGGCAAGGGCGTAGTTACCGACGTAAACCTCCTTACAGGCACGCTGAAAGTCAAGATAGATAAGTCGGACAACCTGCTTACCGTCAACAAAAAGGACGTAGAGGTAATAAAGGACTCAGTTATCCGCGTTGACAAGAACGAGATGCGCGCGCTGAAACAGCTTGAAGGCAAGTAAGGGAGATGAGCGGCGATGCCTTCGATAGCAGTACACCTCGCGGCGGCAGATATTCTCGCCGAGCCGCTTAAAGTTAAAGATATGCCCGCCTACCTGCTGGGCTGCATAGCGCCCGACTGGGTGAACGCCGACGGCTTCGCGCCCGCCGAACAGCGTTACGCGGCGCACATACGCTCGCGCGACATTGAGCAGTGGAAAGCGAACATCGCGGAATTTTGCCGCGAGCGTGCGGAAACGGACTTCATAAAGGGCTTTGCGCTTCATCTTTTTACAGACATAGCATGGGACGAAGCGGTACAGCCGCAGCTTTTTGAATATCTGCGCGGCAAGGGCATACCCGAGGACGAGCTTAACAGCGCGAAATGGGACGAGCTGCGCGGCTTCGACTCGCTGCTCTCGAAGAGCGAGAGCTATCCGCGGGACATAGAGCTGCTGCGGCGCTCGACGGCGGATTCGGCAGGCGACGCGGGCATCGACAAAGCGGGGCTGGAAAAATGGCGCGACAAGATAACGGCTTTGCAGTACCCCTACCCGCCCTGCGGTTTTCTGAGCGAAGAGCACATAAAGACCGCGGCGGAGCTGGCTCTGCTTTACATGGAACAGGTATTTGAGATATAAAAAACAGCCGAACGGTCAGCTAAGATCGTTCGGCTGTATGCGTATTTGTTGGTAGATCAGCCCTGAGCTGTTTCGGGTATCTTTTCGGGCTCGAGGACAGATGTGCAGTGCGGGCATCTTACCGCCTCGATGTCAATATCGGTCTTGCAGTAAGGGCACTTTTTGGTGGCAGGCGCAGCGGCTTCCTCGTGTTTGCCGAGGGACATGAGCTTATTGATAGCTTTCATAAGCATGAAGATAACGAAAGCCATAATAAGGAAATTGATAACAGCGGTAAGGAACTTGCCGTACTCTATGTACTGACCCGTGCTGAAAAGCTCAAAATGGCCCGCGACCTTAGCGCCGCCGATAGAATTGATGATAGGATTGATAAAGCTTTCGGTGAACGATGTCACTATGTCCTGAAAAGCGGCACCGATGATAACGCCGACGGCGAGGTCCATAACGTTGCCCTTTAGCGCAAACGCTTTAAATTCCTCGATAAATTTCTTTACTACTCCGACCTTTTCATTCTCCATTGCAAAAACATTCCTTTCACATTTACTCGCCCGCGGCGGGGCGGCGATGCTGTAATTAGATTATAGCACAAAGCAGGCGAAAAATCAACGATTTTCGACAAAAAGCGATATTTGTGAACAATTTGTAAAAGGTGACATAAACCCCTTTACAAGTGTGAAATGTTGTGGTATAATAATAAAGCTGAAACGAGCAAGGCAAGATTACAGTTGAGATCACACTGGGATATAGCCAAGAGGTAAGGCAGCGGACTTTGACTCCGTCATTCCGCTGGTTCGAATCCAGCTATCCCAACCATCTGTTTGCTCATTTCAAAAGAATAAGCAAATTGGGGTATCGCCAAGTGGTAAGGCAGTGGACTCTGACTCCACCATTCCGTAGGTTCGAATCCTTCTACCCCAGCCAAAGATAAAGCAGACGTTTTTTAGAGCGTCTGCTTTTTTTGTGTTCGGATATTGATTTTTTGCGGGGTTTGTTGTATAATTGAAATCACAAAATATATCAAGTATCGGGCAAAAATTTATCAAAAGTTGATCGGGTGATCGTGACAGATGAAAAAGATATTCTCAAAAAAGGCGGCGTATCTGCCGTCAATAATTTTCGTTATAATGCTGGTGACCATCGCCGTTTGCTGCGCCCCGCCTTCTTTGGTCGGAAGGTCGGCGCTTATACGCCTGGCGGTAACTATACCGCTCAATATAACATTTCAGATCTCGCTTTATCTCTTAGCGGCGGCGCTGCTTTTTATAGCTTTTCATTATTTGCTGCGTGAAAGAAGCATCGTAAAGCGGCGTATCGCCGATCTGATATTAGGAGTCATATGTATTCTTTTTTGCTGTACTCTTATAACAGACAGCTATCATTCGCCGCTTCGCGGAAGCATTAAGGGCGATTTTCGGGCGTGGACGGATATTTTGTCAGACCTGAACGGCGGCGACACCGTATGTATCGAAAATTTGAACATCAAGGCTTACCGTATGCCGGGGCACACTTCGCACAGGTCCGCGACGAGCGACTCGTATTATATCGTCGCTGTTGACGAAGACAAGAACAGTTTCAGATTTGCAATAACCGCAAAAGACATGGCGCTGATATTCGGCGATGACGACTACGAAGCAAAATACGGAAAGATTGAATACTATAAAAATTCCGGACTGGTAATATCAATATCGCTTTACGATGACGTCGCGGCGGAATGAAGAGAAAACACATACATACAGAACAAGCCCCCCGCACAACTGCGAGGGGCTGTTATTTATTCTATTATTACTCCGCCGACTGCCTTTTCACCTTCGCCACGACCGCCGCTGCCGCGAAAAGCACTACTGCGAAGAGCGCCTCTATGCCGAGGAAGCTCAGGTATTTGCCGAGCGAATAGCCCTCGTCCGAAAGGCCGAAGAGCATATTGTTCGCGCGGACAAGCCAGTACGCGGGCAGGAATGAAGCCGCTTTCAGCACGCCCTCGCCCAGCAAGTCCTGCGGTACGAATACGCCGCAGAGGAACGCCATTCCAAGGCTGACCGTGTTGCCGATCATGCTGCAAACGTCGTCGCCCGCTATGCCAAACTGCGCTATCAGCACCGTAATGCCTACCGCCACGACCATGAAAATGAAGCTGTTCAGCATCGCCAGCAGGCCTGTTTTGCTGAACATCTCCCCGCCGTAGCAGGCGAAGCCCAATATCTGAAACGCCAGCCATATCACCGCCGTGAGCGTGCCCGTCGCGCAGAAAAGCTGCATATTCTTGCTTGCCAGCGGCAGCGCTGAGCAGTCTATCCTGCGGCGCAGATCAAGCGTATTGAAAGCCGAAAGTATCGGCGTGAAGCAGACTATCATTATTACCAAAAATATGTAGGCAAGGTACTGCGTGAAATATCTGAATCTGCTTCCGGAATTGCCCTCCGAGAAATTTTCTACCGTAACGTCAACGTGCTGCTTCTGCGCTTCTGCGGCGGCGCGGCAGGCTTCGCCGCTGCCCATGCCCGAAGCCGAGTACATCTCAGCCGTCTTTACGAACTGCGTGAGCTGACCCTCAAAAAGCTGCGATTCATAAGTGCCCGAGGCGCTCACCGCTTCAAAAAGCCCATCGCCCTCGCCCGCCGCGACAGCTTCGCCAAAGCCCGCTTTTATCGTCAGCGAGCAATTCAGCGTGCGGTAATATATCGCGTCTTGAAGAGCGTCATCGCCGCCGTCTATCGTCACTATCTCGTGGTTTTCCGCTATGTAGTCGCGCAGGGCACGGCTCGCTTCGGTATTATCCATATCGGAAACGCTTATTTTCAGCTTTTTGTCGCTGTAATCCGTGTCCTGCTGAGCGTTTGCCGTCATTATAAAGCATATCAGCGCGAATATGCCGAAGTACATCAGTATAGTTACCAGTCTTTTCCGCGCCATTTTCATGAACACCTTATAAACTTGCATATCTGCGCCTCCTTGTAAGATAATATCCGCCCAGCGTGAAGAACACGGCGTATCCGCCGAGGGTGAGCAGGTTTGCCGTCAGCCTGCCGCTTCCGACGTAGATGTTCAGCGCCAAAAAGCTGTTTGAGATCAGCGCGGCAGGGTTTATCCTGTTGAACCACGGCGCGTACCGCTCTACCAGCGCGTACATATTGCCGACCATAAGCCCGCTGAGGAAGCAGAAAAACATTGATACCGAGATAAGTATGCCAATTTTCATGCCCTCGCTCATTTTGCCGATAGCGCCGATGAAAAAGCCCATGCTCGCGCTCGCCAGAACCGCCACCGCCGTAACGCCGAAAAGCGCGGGCAGCGGCGCGCCGAAATCTACTTTCAGCGCCAGAGTGAGGTACAAAAGCGTTACCCCCGAGCAGATGAGGTTCAGTATCACCGCCGCTGTCAGCGCCGCCGTTACGCTTTCAAGCTTGTGCACCGGCGAGATCGATTTGCGCGCGCCAAGCTCGGAAAGATTTGCCTGCACGCTTATCACCAGACCCAATCCGCTGAGCGCGCCGAAAAGGCAGTTCATAGCCAGCAGATTGTAAAAATACTGCACATACGGGTCGGCGCTGTCGCCCGACATCTGCCGCGCTTCCACGGGCGATATATCGGCGCTCATAGCCTCTATCACCTGTCCCAGCTTCTGCGGGTCGGCGTTCGCCGCGTCGGTTATCACCTTTACGTTCACCTCGTAATTATCGAGGAACGAGCGTATTATCGAAGCGGCGGTGCTCTCGCTCTTTACCGAAAGGCGAATATCGCTGCCGTTTACGAATATCACGCCGCTGACATCGCCGTTCTCCAGCTTTTTCATAGCCTTGTTCTCGGCTAAATATTCGGGAGCGAAAAGCGCGTCGCCGCCATCGGAGAGGCTGTCCATCACCTCGGTAAAAGTCGCGTTTTCCTGCTCGGTGCATACGGCTACGGGTATCTCTTTAAAAAGCTCATCGCTGTACAACCCGCTGAAAGCTATGTTGAAAAAAGTGCCCAGTATTATCGGAAAAGCCAGCATCCAAAACATAGCCTGCCTGTTTCGCAGACCTGTGAGCAGTTCGTATTTCAAAAGATGTAAAAACATTGCTCAGCCCCCCTCAGCTATCACGAAGCTGCTTGCCCGTTATCTCTAAGAAAACGTCGTTGAGCGTAGGCAGCTCGGAATAGACCCTGCCGAAGCGTATATCCTTTTGCTGGAGCAGTGTCAAAAGGCGGATGAGATTGTGCTTTCCGCCCGAGAATTTCACCTCTGCCCTGCCCTCGATGTACTCGGCTTCGTAAACGTGCGGCAGCGCGCGTATCTCCTCCAGCAGCTCGGCGCTCTGCTCCATAAGCTCTACCGTTATCTTCTCGGTATTCTTTATCTGCTTTTTCAGCTCTTCGGTAGTGCCAAGGGCTATCTGCCTGCCCTTATCCATTATCGCGATGCGCGTGCATATCTGCTCCACCTCTTCCATATAGTGAGATGTATAGATTATCGTAGCGCCGCGCCTGTTCAGCTCCTGTATGCCCTCCAGTATCTTATTGCGGCTCTGCGGGTCTACCGCAACTGTCGGCTCGTCGAAGATTATCAGCTTCGGCTTGTGCGCTATGCCGCAAGCGATGTTCAGTCGGCGCAGCAGACCGCCCGAGAGCTTTTTCGGGTAAAACTTCACGAAATCCTCCAGCCCTACGAACTCCACGGCCTCCTCAACGCACTTTTTGCGCTCCGCCTTATCCTTTATATAAAGCCCGCAGAAATAGTCGATGTTCTCATAAACGGTAAGCTCGTTTATCACAGCTACGTTCTGCATTATAACGCCTATCTTGCTCTTTACCTTGTAATTATCGGGCGACATCTTCTCGCCGAATATCTCTACGCTGCCCTTATCGAAACTCAGCAGCGAGAGCAGGCAGTTTATCGCGGTGGTCTTGCCCGAGCCGTTCGGGCCGAGCAGACCGAAGACCTCGCCCTCATATATCTCCAGCGAGAAATGGTCGAGCGCTATAAGCTCTTTGTAACGCTTTACCAAATTTTCTATCTTCACTACGGGTGTGCTCATGTATATCATATCCTTTCATCAAACCGTCATGCGTTGCCGTTTTGCCGATGTTATCTCCATAATACAAGTATAATGCAGTCGGCGGCATTTTTCAAGTGCAAAATGTAATGACTTTTGCGGCGGGGCATGACATTTGTAATTCGCGCGGGGTATGCCTTTGCGAAAGATCTACATCTGCGGCAGGCGGCGGGACAATTAGCTCGTGAAAAGACCATTGAAGATCCATTAAATGCAAAACAGTTCTGAATTTTTAGTTAAATACAGCAAAAAGCGTTTACATTTTTCGGTCAATATGTTATAATGGTTTTTAGCGTTAAAACAATTTATGCAGTTGAATTATATATGAAAACGAATGTAAAGAAACAGAAAATTTGAAAAGGTTATTTTCAAGAGTTTTTTCCGCTGCCGACGTTGCTTCGGGCGAGTTCGTTTCCAAAAAGGACGCCAAGAACTAAGGACTAAAAAACATACAAAGCGTCACCGTGTGCTGCGGCGGCGCTTTTATACTATTATAATATCATAATAAGGAGATACAGAAATGCTGACATTTGAAGAACTAAAGAAAAACAGCGAGGTAAACGCGTACATAATCCAGGCGGACGCTTCGCTCAAAGCGCTGGGATTTACCGAGCACAGCTTCGCGCACGTAGGAGTGGTGGCGGAGAACGCGCGGTACATATTGCAGACCCTCGGCTACCCCGAGCACGACCTAGAACTGGTGCAGATAGCCGCTTACCTGCACGACATCGGCAACTTGGTCAACCGCATAGAACATTCGCAGAGCGGCGCGGTAATGGCTTTCAGCCTGCTGAACAGACTGGGTATGCCGCCGGAGGACACCGCCGTTATCGTCACCGCGATAGGCAACCACGACGAGGGCACGGGCGTAGCGGTCAACCACATAGCCGCCGCGCTGATACTCGCCGATAAATCAGACGTGCGCCGCAGCCGCGTCCGCAACACCGACAAGACGACTTTCGACATACACGACCGCGTGAACTACTCGGCAAAAAGATCGAGCCTGAAAATAAACGGCGAGCACACGCTTATAAAGCTGAAACTCTCTATCGACACGCAGTACGGCTCGGTGATGGACTATTTCGAGATATTCCTAGACCGCATGATAATGTGCCGAAAAGCGGCGGAATTTCTGGGGCTGGAGTTTAAGCTGATAATCAACGAACAGCAGCTGATTTAACAGCTTATTTGATAAAGTATTCCCTTGAAATCTGCCGAAAATTGTGGTATAATAGTTGCAGCTGCAGACAATAAAAGGGGTGAACTACTTTGGATAAAATAATGCTGCTCATGGGCGTACTGCCCTCAGTCATCATAATGGTGATAATCTTCAAAAACGCAGTTATAAAGCACAAGCCTATGCGAAAGCTGGCTTCGGTATTTGCGATAAGCGCTATCTCGGTAGTGCCCGCGGGCATACTCGAGGGAATCGGCTCGGCGCTGATGCAAGCTTTTATCGGCGGCGACCCGCGAAGGGTCTACTACCCCGATATGGATTCATACCTGATATATCAGCTTGTCTTTTACGTCGCGGTAGTCGGCATAGTGGAGGAAGCCTGCAAGTTTTTTACATTCAAATGGATAGTTTTCCACGACCGCAGTTTCGACAACACCTACGACGGAATAATCTACGGCGCGGCTTCGGCGCTCGGTTTCGCTACGCTTGAGAACATACTTTACATATCGCAGGCGAGTAGTCAGATTGCAGTGGCTTTGCTGCGCGCGGTGCTTTCGATACCGCTGCACGCCGTTACGGGCATACTCATGGGCTACTACTTCGGCGTATCGAAATACCGCAGGTACAATAACGTTCGCCCGAACACCCGCCCCGAGCGCTTCGCGTACATATTATCGGTGCTGATACACGGCGTTTACGACTACCTCGCTACGGCTATGAGCGTGGACGAAGACCGCAGCATATGGCTGATAGCGCTCGTCTGCATAATGATACTCATATACGCGATGATAGTGCGCTGCATATACTGCGCGCGGAAAAATTCGCACAACATCTACAACAAATACTACTACGAGCAGCTTGGCGGACAGATGCAGGACATGATGGGCGGCAAGACCTCGGAAAACCCGACGTTTTTCGGCGTGCCGCTGCCGATGATGTACCGCAGAAATCCCAACGTTTTCAATCCTTACGACCCATATTCTTACACGCCGCCTCCACAGCAGTATCAGCAATATCAGCAATATCAACAGTACCCGCAGTATCAGACCCCGCCGCAGCCTCAGCAGCCAAAGTACTGCGTGCACTGCGGCAAGCCTATCTCATCGGCATCGCGCTTTTGCCCTAACTGCGGCAAAGAAGTAGAGCGCCGGCAGCCCTCGCAATCGCAATACCAAAACACGCAGAATATGCAGTAACACATTTTTCGCCTTTTCATATCATGTAATATAAGCCGCGCGGGCCACAAAGACCTGCGGCGAAAGGCTTAAATTATTACCCGAAAAGGAGAAATCGTTATGTGCGGAAACAATTGCTGGTGGATCATCATCCTTATCCTTCTCATCGTTTGCTGCGGCGGATGCGGCAACTGGGGCGGCTGCGGCTGCGGAAATAACTGCGGCGGATGCGGCAACGACTGCGGATGCGGCTGCTGATAACATCTGAATAATTCCCTTACAGCGCCTGAGCCTAAAAACTCGGGCGCTGTTCATTTGTATAAACTGCACATTTCTCTGTCACGAGATTTGCCAATGTTGTACATGATTTTTTGGACAATCATCGCAATGTGTCCTAAAAAGTATTGACAGTATAAATGTTATAGAATATAATATATATAAATCATATATATTATGAAAAAGCGGATAAAAAGCTCCGCAAAAACGGAAATTTTGGAAAGGATGAGATTCACATGATTCGGGCAGAATGGAAATCAATTCTGAAAAACCCGCTCATGATAATAGTTCTCATCGCGATAATCGCGATACCTACTATCTACGCGGGTCTGTTCCTAGCCTCGATGTGGGACCCATACGGAAACATCGACAAGCTGCCGGTAGCGGTAGTAAACAAAGACGAGTCGGTAGAGTACGAGGGCACTACGCTTGACGTAGGAACTGAGCTGGTGAAAAAACTCAAAGAAAACGACGAGCTGCAGTTCAACTTCGTAGACGCGGAAGCGGCGCAGGAAGGTCTGGAAAACGGTACTTACTACATGGTAATAACCATTCCTGAAAACTTCTCGGCAAACGCTGCTACGCTGATGGACGAAAAGCCAAAGAAGATGGAGCTGGAGTATGAAACAAACCCCGGCAAAAACTACATCGCCAGCAAGCTCAGCGATACCGCGCTGAGCAAGATACAGACGAGCGTTTCGGAAGAAGTTACAAAGACCTACTCCGAAACAGTCTTCGACCAGCTTACCGGCATAGGCGATTCGCTAAGCTCGGCGGCGGACGGCACGGGAGAGCTGGAGGACGGCCTCAGCCAGATCTCAGACGGCAACAAGAAGATAACCAAAAATCTGAAAAAGCTCGCCGAAAGCACAGTTACCTTTAAGGAAGGTTCTGAGGAGCTGGAAAGCGGACTGAAAGAATACACCGACGGCGTTTCTCAGGTAAACGAGGGCGCTAAGAAGCTTGACGACGGCGCTAAGACGCTTTCAAGCTCGGCAAGCTCGGGCGTTTCGCAGCTTAAAGACGGTACTTCGAGCCTGAAAAAGGGCGTAAGCTCTTACACATCGGGCGTTGGCCAGGCCGCTGCGGGCGCTTCTGAACTGAACAAAAACAGCAAGGCGCTAAACGACGGCGCTTCGCAGCTTTACAGCGGCTCTAAGCAGCTTTATGCGGCGGGCACGGCTGTACAGAGCGGACTGCAGCAGATCTCAGATTCGCTGGCGACCAGTCTTTCTAAAGAAAACAAAGCTACCCTCTCGACGCTGACGGCGGGCTGCGATTCGCTGAAAAGCGGTATCGACGAGCTGTACACGAGCGTTTCGGGACTTGAGCTTCCCGACGTTTCGGCGGCGGCGACCGGCATAACCACATCGGCTGCAAACATCGGCGCTGACGCTACGGCGGCGGGCGGAAACCTCGCGAATATGCAGACATATCTGACCTCGCTCGCGACCGCTTACCCCGAGATAATGACCGACGCTAACTTCTCCGCTCTCGCGGGCGAGATAAGCACCTGCGCGGGCAACGTTTCAGACATAGGCACACAGCTCGGCACACTCAAGACTGCGGCAGGCGGACTTTCCTCGCTGAGCAGCATGGGCGACAGCATCACCGAGCTGCAGAACGGCGTTGCGAAGATAAAGAAAGGCTCTGACCAGGTACTCCCCGGCGCTAAGCAGGCTATAAACACCCTCGAGGGCGGGCTTGTAAGCATACAGAGCGCTCTCGACCGCCAGGGCAAGACTGCTGAGGACATGGGTCTTATACAGGGCATGACCCAGATAAACGGCGGACTCAGCACCCTTTCGGGCGGCGCTAAGGAACTCAGCGCGGGCACTAAGACATACACCGCAGGCGTTAAAGACCTTAACAGCGGCCTTAGCAAGATACATTCAAATTCCGCAGCGCTCAACAGCGGCGCGGCAACTCTCGACAGCGGCGTTAGCAAGCTTTCGAGCGCGCTGACAAGCGGCGTAAAGACGCTTACCGACGGCACGAGCACACTTTACAGCGGCACTAAGAAGCTTGACGCGAACAGCGCGAGCGTAAAGAAGGGCGCGGCTGCACTTACAGACGGCGCTGAGCAGATCTCCGAAGGCGCTTCCAAACTGCACAAGGGCAGCAAAGACCTCGGCGACGGCGTATCTGACGCTTACGACGGCACAGGCACTTTAAAGAGCGGCCTTACCGACGGCGCTGACGAGATAGCTTCCATAAACACCAACGACGATACTTACGATATGTTCTCCGCCCCCGTAGGATCGAGCAAGCAGGAGTACACGCACGTTCCCGACAACGGCCACGCAATGGCGCCTTACATGATGTCAGTAGGACTTTGGGTAGGCACGCTGGCATTCTGCATCATGTACCCGCTCACCAAGGTAAACGGCGAGCTGAAATCAGGATTCAGATGGTGGCTGGCTAAGGCTACGGTACTGCACGTTCTGACTCAGGTAATGGCAGTGCTCATGCTCTTCGTACTGCACAAAGCGTGCGGCTTCACGCCGGCAAGCTGGGGCAAGGCGATAATAGTCGCGTGCATGGCTTCCATCGCGTTCATGTCGATACAGTACTTCATGAACGTAGCTATGGGCAAGGTTGGCTCGTTCCTCATGCTGATATTCATGGTAATACAGCTCGCAGGCTCGGCAGGTACTTACCCCGTAGAGATCTCGGGCGCATTTGTAAGCAAGATACACGCGCTCGTACCTTTCACATACACGGTAGACGCTTTCAGAATAGCTATCGCCGGCAAGGGCAGCATAGCTCCCTGCTGCATAGTAATGGGCGTTTTGGTAGTAGTATTCTCGGTACTTACAGTTATCCTCTTCCACTTCCGCGCTAAATGGAAGGAAACCGGCAGAAGATGTCTGTACGACTTCATCGAGGACAAGGGTCTTGCATAATTTTTAAAAATGTGATATAATTATATTGGTCGATATTCGATCTTGAAAAAAAGAATCAATTCGCCGCTTATTATAAAACAAACAGTAAATGTGTAAAAAGACAGGTGAAAGAAATGCCTACACAGCAATATCTTACAAAGCTATGCAAATCGTTTTACGAATTCAAATATGCGCTTTACAAAGTGATAGACAGCCTTTGCCGCGAAGAGGGCATAACGAATATGCAGGCTATGATGCTTTTCATGATAAAGTCTGAAAAGGCTATATCGGTAGGCGCACTGAGCAGCATCTTCAACATGACCCACTCAAACGCTTCGGCGCTCTGCAAAAAGCTCGAGCGCGACGGGCTGGTCTGCCGCACACGCTCAAAGACCGACGAGCGCACGGTGCTGATAACGCTTGGTGAGCGCGGCGAAGAGGTGCTTTCGCGTATGCTGAAAAACGGCGCGGGCATCAGCGACTCGCTGGGCGAGATACCGCCTGACCGTCTGGACACGATAATAGAAACGATGAATGAAGCAACGCATATGCTTTCGCAAATAGTTAAGTAATATGGATAACGCGTCTGAGCAAGATCGGGCGCGTTATTTTTTTGCGATAGCGGCGAAACTTACGCAAAAAGTCAAGCAGAGTTCATCTTGATGTGATATAATGTAAACATAGAAAGTATACTTCCTTAGTTCGCAGAAGAAAGCAGGTGCATTTATTGAAAGACTTTTACATTTTCGCAAGCTCGCTGGAATACATCGAGAACAACCTAAGCGGCGGGATAACGCAGGAGGAAATAGCGGCGCACTGCTGCTGCTCGCTCTCGGCGCTGCAAAAGATCTGGAAATACTGCACCCACGGCGGCATAATGACATACGTCAAAAAACGCCGCATAACACTCGCCGCCGCAGACCTGCGCCGCGGAGAGCAGGTGCTGGACACCGCCGTGAAATACGGCTACGGCTCTAACGAAGCTTTTACCCGCGCTTTTCGCAGCGTGTGGGGCGTGAACCCTTCGGAATTTGCGAGGTCGAGAAGCTTTACCTCGATGTATCCGAAGATCAACAAGAATTATTATAACGGAGGTACTTTTATGAGCAGAACAAGATTTGATCTCACCGAGCTTTATGATAAACTTCAGGACAAAAAGGGCACATACCTGGCCTGTTTCGACATCAAAAATCTGCACCGCATAAACACCGAGATAGGCAGAAAAGCGGGCGACGACGTGATAAGCGCCTGCGTAGAGCACATCGACTCGGCGCTGAGCGAGGACATGATGGCTTTTCGCATCGGCGGCGATGAATTTGTAGTCGCTACCGGCTGCACCTCGCCCGAGGACGCGGCGGCTTTCGTTAAAAAAGTAACCGACCGCAACGGCGAAACTATACAGTCCTGCGGCGAAACGCTCACCATCCATCTGCACAGCGGGATAATGCTTTACAGCGAGGACAGCGAGGGCGAGGCGATATACGACCGCTTTGAAAACAGCCTTGACCGCGCAAAACCATAGACCGCACTTGATTTTCGCCGCCGTTTGTGCTAAAATTATAGACGGGTGATAAAAATGGCAGACAAAAGATACTGCCGCTGCTCGGCTGACGGCAGACCCGAATTTTACGGCTGCGGAAATCTCTCCGCGCCCGCGGGGTTTCTACACCAGCGGCGGACGATGGACTGCATGGTGCTGATATATCTGCTGTCGGGCGAGCTGCACATTTCGACAGGCGGGCGGCTGCACGATGTGAAAAGCGGCGAATATATACTGCTGCGCGCGGGTGAAGAACATTTCGGCACGCAGCCCTCGGCGGAGGATATTTCCTACTTCTGGGTGCATTTCAAATGCGGCGAGTGGTGCGGCGCGGACGAGGAGGAGCTTCGGCAGACTGCGGGCGAGGGATACATCGCCGCGGAGCACGCCGCCGAGCGCGGGGGCAGGCTTCCGCAGCTTTTCCGCCAGCTTTTAGACCTCTCGCTCGCGCCGCCGCCATATCGCGAGAAGCTCGCCGCCTGTTCGCTGGAACTGCTGCTGACCGAACTGGCGCGCGAGTGCTATGCCGAGATCACGAGCGTGGGCGATGAATTTTCGCCGCTGATAACCTCGGTACGGGTGTGGACGGCCGAAAACTGCGCCCGCAGGCTCACCATAGCCGAGATAGCCGCGCAGTTTCACTACAACGCCGAATACCTCAGCTCGATCTTCAAGAAAGAAACGGGCGAAACGCTTTCGGCGTACCTGCTGCGTTCGCGGATAGAGCGCTCGAAAGCCCTGCTGACGGCGGGCGCGAGCGTAAAAGAGGCGGCGTTTTCCAGCGGATTTTCCGACGAAAAATACTTCATGCGCCAGTTCCGCAAACTGGAGGGCACTACTCCCCTGCAATTCAAGAACGCTTTTGCAAAGAAAAAAGTCAATAACAAATAAAGGCAACACTGCACAATAGCTATGCAGTGTTGCCTTAAAAAAATACCGCAGAACTTTTTACAGCTCTGCGGTATTCGCATTTATATTATTCCCACATTTGAAAGCTTATCTGTGAGTGAAATAAACTGTGTAGACCTCGTCCACGATGTCGTAAAGCGGCTTGAACTCTACGTTTTTCTGCTGATTTTTGGTGCGGTAGCAGGTCTGCTTCCAGGGGAAAGTGCCGTAGGTGTGCTCGGAAAGCGGCGCGAAGATCTCTTCGGGCTTGGAAATATCGCCGCTGATGCCGCAGTCGCTGTCGGTGATGCCTGCGAGCACTATCGGGCCGTCCACCGCGGCGCAAAGCTCGGGTGAATCGGGCAGGGTCTGCATATTTATCTTGCTCGGGAAGAACACCTTTATCTCGTCGCTGCCCCACTCGCGGCGCAGAATGATAAAGCCGTCGCGGATCTCGGGCTGAACGCTCTCGCCGTTTACGGAAAGCTTCACCTCGCCGCTTACCCAGCAGGGCAGGCGCAGAGCAAGCTCGAAATCGGCGGGCTTATCGGTATTTACGTTGAATTTCAGCGCCCAGCGGTTCATTCTGCCGTCGTCGCGCTCATCGAAAAACGCCTGATCGTTGTAATATTTCATATCGCTGGTCTGCTCAAAGTGCACCTTAGCGCCCGCCAGCTCGAAGTCAGCCTGCGAGGAGATGTACTGCGCAACGCTGAGCCTGTTCGTATCCTCGTCGATGAAGTAGATGAGGTCGGGGTAGATGGTCTGCGCCTGCACCATCGTGCCGTGGCAGCACCAGAAATCGTGAGTTTTGCTGCCCCACTTCTTTTTGCTGCCCGCTTTGAGCGGCAGGAAGTAGGTCGGCGTGCCGGTGTAGGGGTTCTGCTGCGCGAGGAAGCCGTTGTAAAGGCAAAGCTCAATGTAATCGGCATACTTAGCCTCGCCCGTTACGCGGTAGAGGAAGTCGGCGGTGCGCACCATATTGTAAACGGTGCAGAACTCCTGATCGGTAGCGCTGAGAAACTCCGCCTGACGGTAGGGGGGCACCCAAAATTCGCCCGCGTTCGCGCCGCCCGTGCAGTACATTCCGCACTTTTCCACCGCGCTCTGCCAGAAAAGCTTCACGCGCTCGAGCCACTTTTCGTCGCCGGTAACTTCGTAAAGCTTAGCCGCGCCGTGCGAAAGGGGTATCGAAGCGTTCGCGTGGCAGTTGGTGAGGGGGTCGCCGCCCTTTTCGAGGTCGGTAAACATTCCCGCGCCGCTGTATTTTTCGGCAAGCTTGAGGTACTTTTCATCGCGGGTAAGCTCGTAAGCGCGCGCCCAAGCCTCGAGCATACCGCCCGACTCGCCCTTGCAGACGGCGTAGGGAGAGACCTTTTCCGTTTCGGCTATCCACTCGGTGTACCAGTCGGCGAGGTTCGAGAGCACCTCGAGTGCCTGCTCGCTGCCCGCGTCGGCGTAAGCGTCGGCAAGACCCATTATCGTCTTGTGCATAACGTACTGCGGCGACCAGACGTGATCGCCCGTTATCATCTTATTGAAATACTTCTCGGGGATAGAGCCCGCCCATTTGCCGCCGTTGAGCTTCTGGCAGCGCGCCAGCTCGGCAATTATAAAATCGAGCTTTGATTTCAGCGCGGCGTCGCCCTCGGAAGCGAATATCGCGGCTGCGGCGCTGAGCCAGTGGCCGAGAAAATGTCCGCGAAGCTGGCAGGTAGGCGCTTCCCAGCCCCAGTGCAGCTTGGCGGAAGAGGGGTCTTCAAGCACCTGGAGCCCCGGCATTACAACGCCCGCTTCGAGATAAAAATTCTGCAAAAGGCACTGCGTTTCAAGCTCGGATATGTAACCGCGCTCGGTCTCCATGCGCTCGCGGAAAAGTCCGGGCAGCAGCTTTACGTTTTTCTTTCCAACTGACTTCAGCATAATAAAACCCTCCGTATCGTGTATAAAATTCCGTTCGTAAACTTTTTTCGTTGTACACATTATACCACAATGCGGCGCTTTTGTCGGTAGACTATTCCGCAGATTTAGTAGACAAATCGCATATCATATGCGGCGGGTGCTGAGTGCTATGGGCATGAGCGCAGTTGACATATCGGCATATTTTTATATCTGTAATGATATGCGCAGTCTGATCGCATATGAAAATATATGAAACAGGATACAAACTACACTCATGCAGGCTATCGTGAACAATTTCGCGCCGCTGCTCTTCGGGCTGTTTCTCTGCCGCAAAAGCGGGCGCACATCGTGCAACTGAATAAAAATCAAACGCTGTACGGATTTTAGTCGTCCATACAGCGTTTTTTGTCAATAGTAATAATCCAAATATATCTTGTAACCGCTCTTGCCCGGGTCGCCCCTGTACGTTTTTATCCAGCCGAACTGTCCGTCTTTGTAAGTGTACAGCCAGCGGTCGTCATTGCGTTTTTCACCGTATATCGTCAGCCTTTCGCCCTTGTTGATGTAGATCTTGCTGGTGGAGTTTTCGTTAGGTTCGTTTCTCAGCATAAGCTCGTTCACGCGGCTGACGACTTCGTATCGCTCATATGAATGAAGAGCGATCTGAGGTTCAGTTACATTGGCTGCTTTTTGCACCGTATCTTTGAGCAGCTCCGCCCTGCACCAGCCGTACTCACTGCCATACTGAGTATATATCCACCTAACGTTATCCGTATGCTCCTCGGCGTAGACCGTCAGCATCGCGGCGGGCGACACATCGCATATCGGCGTGTACTGCTCGCTCGGGCCTTTGCGCATCTGCACGAGCGTACCGTCGCTCGGCGCGAAAAGGCAGCCGCTCTCCTCCATTACCGCAGGCGCGTAGGGCGTGTCGATCTTTTCATCTGAGCTGTTTTCGGCAGGCTGTTCTGTCTGCTCGGTCGGCTCGGTCTGTGCGTCGGCGTCAACAGCCGCGGCGCTCGACACCGCCGAATTTTGGTATACGTCAGCTTCGCTCTCGCCGCCGTTCGCTCCGCGCTTCACAACTATCGCGACCACCAGCGCCGCCATACATATACAGCAGACCGAGCATATCAGCGCGGGCAGGAGTATCTTGAACCTGCTGACGTCCGCGCCCTGATTTTCGGGCGGCTGTTTTTGACCGCAGTATATGCAAAAATCCGAGCCATCGGGCAGGGCGTTACCGCAATATTTACACTTCATTTCCATCACTCACTTTACTTCAACTCCGCTCCGCCCCACTCAACAGCGGCAAAGCCTTTGCGCTCAAACCCGCTGAGCTTCTGCTCGGGAATGTCTATCTTCTCCTCAAGCGGGCGGTATGTCATGAACACGCGCAGCAGGCTGTCGGGCTTCGGGGATATATCCAACTTGTAATTATCGGTGTAGATGTCGCTTTGGAAGGCTATCTGATTATACTTATTGTGCTCCATTCGCGGCAGCCAGTATACTATGAATTCGTTGCGTTCGTCCTCGTTAAGACCCAGTATTTCAAGCTTTTCGCGCAGGAATCTCTCGGTATCTTCTCCCTTGACAACAAAGCCCTGCGACATATCATAATGTGCACGGTCGTTCACGCTGTCCCAGAAGAGATAATGATAATTTCCGCCGTCCGCCTTGTTGACAAGCTTGCCGTCTGGATATGCGGTAACGTTCCAGCCGTCGCCGTAAGCGGGGTATGTAGTCGAGATCTCGGCATTTTTCGCGGTAAGCTTTACGGAAACATCGGTCGGGCGCTGAGGGTAGAGGTAGATGACGGGTTTCGCCGCGCCGCCCTCATATTGAACGTAAGCTTTGTAATCCGAACTGTCGTATTCGCCCTTGTATGCCATTACCCAGCCGCGCTGACCCTTGTACTCGGTGTATATCCATTTGCCGTTATCGTTGTCGTTGTAGCCGTACTCCTCCATCGCCGTGCCGCTGTCGATGCTGTCCATCGCGGCGTAGCTCTTGTCGGGGCCTTTGCGCAGGGTCAGATCATTAACGACCACTGTAAAATGCGGGTGATAGTCATCTTCGATGTAGTTATCCGGCTCGACTATATCGTACTCTATCGGCAGGCTGTACGAAAGATATTTTTCCGTGCACCAGCCATACACGCCGTTGTACTCGACATACGCCCACGTTTCGCCGTCGCCGCTCCGCTCTGCGTAAACAGCTAGTTCGTAACGGCGAGGTATCTCAGTTTTATAAGCATATTTGTATCCCGGCCCGATGCGCATAGTCAGCGGGTCATTTTTGGTCGCGACATACATGGTTCCGACGTAGCTCGTGCTGTCGGGGGTTACCGGTATCTTATATTTATCCTGCGTAGTAGTGGTGGCGGGCTTGGTCTGCGGAGCGGTGGTCTGCGCCGTGGTTTCCGCCTCGGTCTGCTCCGTCTGTGGCTGCTCGGTTTGTTCTGTCTGTTCGGTCTGCGCCGACTGCTCTGTCTGAGCGGCCGCGGCGGTCTGGGTCTGCGGGACGCTGTTTTCATCGGCGCTGTCCGTTTTTACACTGCCGCGGGTCAGCACTATCGCCGCGACCATCGCCGCCATGCACACGCAGCACACCGAGCATATCACCGCGGGTATCATAAACCGAAAACGCTTCGGCGAAGCGGGCGGCTCGGGCGGAGCGTAAATATCGCCGTTTATCGTGCCGTACTGCTCATATTGTTTCGGCTGTTCATATTGGTCGTACTGATACTGCTGCTCAGGCTCAGCCGCGCCGTGCGATAATTTGTTACCGCAGGCGGGACAAAACGCCGAATCATTCGGCAGTTCTTTTCCGCATTTCGGGCAAAACATATATATCACTCTTTCTATAATTTCTGTATTTTTTGACAAACGTTATATTAGGCAACACCGCACAACTACCGCCTTCGGCTTTGTGTACGTCTTGCTTGCATATTTTCCGTCATAGCGTCCTAAAACTCCTTGACTAACGCTAGTTAGCCTGCGTCGTCTTAGAACACTCTGACGAAAAATCTGACGGTTCAATTATAAATTGAACCACGCAATCTCGCACACAATAGTTGTGCAGTGTTGCCTATACCTTTATAATAGCACATACGCGCCGCCGTGTCAACATTATTTTCCGACTAAAAAAAGGCGCGCCCTGCTGAGGACGCACCTTTTAGTTTCATATTTCTATAATATCCGCTACTGCCTTGCCGTTTTTCTTCAAGCAGTAGACTATGTGGAATTTGTCGCCGATAACGGGGCGGCTTTTTTTGACGAAAAATTTTCCCGTATGTTCGCCGCCGCGGGAATCGTTATAGCGCATCTTACATTCATATGCGAACTGGTCTATCTGCTTCACGCTGACCACTTCGGCGAGCGCGGGCTTACCGTTTTTGGTAAGCATACGGTTGACTATCGAATCGTGATGACCCATGAAAAATACCACAAATCCCGAGATCCAAAGCGCTGTCATTATCACCGCGAAAACGGCTATCAGCGAATTTGAAGGCGGGCAGTAGACCTTTTCGGGGTCGGCGTCTGTAACGAGCGCCGTAAAGCTCTCACCCTTTGAAGTGCGGCGGTTCATAGTCGCCTCAGCCAGTATTTCCTCGCCTGTATCAGCTGTATAAACGGCGTGCACGAGCTGTTTTCCCTTTTTATGCTCCTCCACCGAGACCACGCGGCACTGCACCTCAGTACCATCGCGCAGGTAATTCATGGCGGAAGAAGCGCTTTTCACGCAGAGCCACGGAATGAAAATTATCATAGCGAAGCCGATGAGCGAAAGCATCAAAGCGCGCACCCCATTGCCTTTCTGCATATATATCCCCCTTTTTACGAGCGCTTTTGCCAGCGTTCGACAAGATATATTATAACACAGATATTACGAGATGTCAATGATTTTTTGTACAAATAATTACAAAAGCCTGACTCGGCAATTTATTAACCCTTGGGCAAAATGTCAATATTTTTATATAATTGGATGATCTAACGATATACCTATACTCTAAAATTTATGCAAACAATATATTCAAAGACATAAGATATATATTGCTGCACTCATTTACGCACCATCTCGCACCCTGTAAAATAATGCAGAAGTATCTCCTCACAGCTGCTTCCCTGCTTCGCCATTTCGTTCGCACCGTGCTGACTCATGCCTACCAAATGCCCGCAGCCCAGCGCGCAGCAGGTGAATTCCCCGTCGGCATACTCCACCTCTATGTGCTGCGAAGGCAGGTCGAGCAGCGCACATATCCGCGACGCTTCGCATATCTCGCCGCCCGCGCGCATTTTCAGCACCGTGCCGCCCGGCGAACGCTCCGCCGCAGTAAGCCAGCCCTCCGGCTCGCCGCTAAGGTCGCAGTCGGTAAACTCCGCCGCCAGCAGCCTTTTCATCTCCGCTTCGCTGTAATTCCGCACAGTTTCGCACTCCTCAAGCTCGGCGTCCCACTCGCTGTCGACCGATGTCAGATACGGTATCTCCTCGCCCCACATCACCTGCGCCGACTCGGTCTTGCCGTAGGATATGCCGTGAAACGCTACCAATATCGGCTCGCCCTGCCAGCTGAGCGTGAGCGGTTCGGCATACTCCGCCGCCGCGGTTATCTTTTTCAGCGCCGCGCCGTAGCCTTCGCCGTAGACCTCCCGCGCCTGATCTTCCGTGAAAAACGCCTGATAGCGGCTGCCGTCATCGCTCATGTGCGCGCCGCGCAGCTCTGCCGCAGGCTCGGCGCTCTCGGCAAGTATACGCCGCCGCGCATATGTAGAAGCCAGCACCGCCTGCGCTTTCAGCGCCTCGTCCTCAAAATCGGCAGGCATCTGCGCAAATACCGCGCCTATTATGTAATCTTTCATGCTGTACTCAGCCACCCTGCCCGTTTCCTCGCAGAGTATCTTCACAGTTTCGTAACCTTGCGGACTGCCCGCGGCAGCCTTTTCCGACTCGCGCCGCGCGTATCCCACGCAGGGTATCAGCAGCAGCAATACCGCAAAAACTGCAATAAGCTGTAAGTAATCTTTCATAAATATCGTCCTTTCCTTTGCCGCAGGGTGTAAAAATGAATAACTCTGCCCGATAAAATTCATATTTTCATCAAATAAAACAAATTGCTTTTAGCCAAACGGCTATGTTTGTGCAAATCTAACTTGACAAATCGGAAAAAATGTTGTAAAATATTATTTATATATTATTGCTGCGCATATTTTGGCGCGGAGAAAGCGAGATGATCTTTATATGTCAAACGAAACAGCGAGGAATATGCTTTACCAGCAATTTGTTGCCAATAACGCAATCGACCCTAAATACTACGATAAATATGTGGTAAAAAGAGGTCTGAGAAATTCCGACGGCACCGGCGTAATGGCAGGCCTTACCAACATCTGTAACGTTCACGGATATGTAATAAACGAAGGCGAAAAATCTCCGATACCGGGCAAACTCGTATTCCGCGGATATGATATCAAAGATCTCGTAGAAAACGCCGTAAAGGAAAACCGCTTTGCATATGAGGAAACGGTGTATCTGCTGCTGATGGGCAATCTGCCTACTCACGAAGAGCTTGCGGCTTTTACCGAGCTGATGGACGAAAACCGCCAACTGCCGCCCAACTTCTTTGAAGATATGATACTCAAAGCGCCCTCGAGAAATATAATGAACAAGATGGGACGCGCCCTGCTCTCTCTATATTCATATGATGAAAACCCCGAAAACAGAAGTCCAGAATTTGAAATGGCTACCGCTATCTCGATAATCTCGAAGCTGCCTAATATAATGGTATCGGCATATCAGGTAAAGCGCAGAGTTTACGACGGCCAGAGCATGATAATGCACCCGCTGATAAAGGGGCAGTCTACCGCTGAGATGATACTTTCAGCCCTGCGCCCCGACCGCAAATTCACCGACGAGGAAGCTAAGCTGCTCGACATAGTGCTTATGCTGCACGCTGAGCACGGCGGCGGAAACAACTCTACTTTCACCTGCCGCGTACTTACATCTTCCGGCACCGACCCATACTCGGCATACTCGGCAGCTATCGGCTCGCTGAAAGGCCCGAAGCACGGCGGCGCAAACATCAAAGTCAACGAGATGTTCACCTGCGTAAAAGACCATGTGCGCAACTGGGATGACGAGGGCGAAGTTGCCGACTTCCTAAGAAAGATACTAAATAAAGAGGCTTTCGACCACACGGGTCTGATATACGGTATGGGCCACGCGGTATACACCCTTTCCGACCCACGCGCCGTGATTCTCAAGGCCAACGCCGAGAAGCTCGCGCACGGAACCGAGTTTGAAAAAGAGTTCCGCCTGCTGGAGTCCATCGAGCGCCTTACTCCCGAGCTTTTCGCTGAGAAGAAGGGCGATATAAAGGCTATGTGCGCGAACGTAGATATGTACTCGGGTCTGGTATACAGAATGCTGGGCATACCAGAAGACCTCTTCACGCCGCTCTTCGCCGTATCGCGTATGGCAGGCTGGTGCGCTCACCGCTTTGAAGAGCTTGTAACGGGCAAGAGAATAATCCGCCCCGCATACAAGGCTGTAATGAAAGAGCGCGAGTATATCCCGATAGACGAAAGATAACACATCATCATACTGATTATAACGCTCCCTTTCGGCGAAATATGCCGAAGCGGGGCGTTTGTTTTAATATATGTGTACTGAGATATTTATATATTAAAGCAACACCGCACAAAGCCGAAGGCGGTAGTTGTGCGGTGTTGCCTTAAATATACCTGAAATATGCAGATATGCGGAAAATAATGTTGACATATCGGAAATAATATAGTATTATATATAATGGATATATCTGATGTGCGCATATTCGGCATATCATATATATCGCGGACATATATATTTTAGGAAAATGCCCTGACAAAAAGACGGAGATGAACAGATATATGCATATACATAAAAAAGCTGATATACTGCGCCGAACGATATGCGCGATATGCGCGGCGGCGGTATTTATATGCGGCGGTGCGACGGCTTTTGCCGAGGGCGAGCCGAGCTTCGACGTAGAGGTGAACGTGCCGCCCAAAACGGTATTTCTGGGCGACTCGATAGCGGCGGGCTACGGGCTGAAAGGGTACGACAAAAATGACCTTACCAAGTGCCCCTCATACGCCAATATACTTGCCGAGGTATTTAAGTCAAATCTGCCGGAAGAGGCGGATTTTGCTTACGAAAACCTCGCGATAAGCGGCTACACCTCGCAGGAGCTTCTAGACCTGCTGAAAGGCGGCACCTGCGACAAAGCACTTTCAGACGCCGACGCCGTGGTGGTATCCATCGGCGGAAACGATATGCTGGGCGTGTTTCTGGGGATAATGGGCAAGGACAACAGCGTAGGAGATATGGTGAACAGATCGCTTTCGCTGAGCGACGACCTCGATACCGCGCTTGCGCCTTTCCCCGACAAACTCTCAGCCATTACCGACGAGATACACGACCGCACCAAAAACGCCGACTGCAAGCTTATCATACAGACCCTTTACAACCCTTTTGAGGGGCATGTTATCTCATTGCTGGACAAGCTGGGCGAGGAGAAGATAGGCAAGCTGAATGAAACTATTTTCTCGCTTTCGGAAAACGGCGAGAATTATTTGGTCGCAGACGTGGCGTCAAGCTTTAAGGGCAGAAATCAGGAGCTTACCAACATCAAGGATATGGATATACACCCCAACGCCGAGGGTCACCAGCTCATAGCAAAAACGCTGGAAGAGCTTATAGAAAAACAGACATTTACATACCACGACGACAAGGCGGAAGCGGAGTATATCAGCGAGCAGAAGGTAAAAAAAGCCGAGGAAGAAAAAAAATCAGACCGCAGGAAAAATATAGGCATAGCGGCGGGCGCGGCGGCTGCCGTAACAGCCTGCGCGGCGGTCGGCATAAGCATAGGCGTACACAAACGCAAGACGAAAGAATGAGGATATTTGTATGAGATCATTTCTTGTAGATTTTGAGAACGTAAAATCAAAGGGGCTGGTGGGTATAGACCAGCTGGGCAGCGACGACCATGTAGTTATATTTTACAGCGAAAATTCCGACACCATAAGCTTTGAGATGCACTGCAGCGTTATGCGCGCGGCGGCAAGCGTGGAGTATATGAAGGTAAACGTCGGCGGCAAAAACGCCCTTGATTTCCAGCTCTCTACCCTGCTGGGATACATGGTGGCGCAGCAGAACAACTCGCACATTTTCGTTATCAGCAACGATAAGGGCTTCGACAAGCTGCATGATTTTTGGGAGAACACTTTCAACGACGCACCGCCCTGCGTGGTATTCAGAACGCAGAACATCGCGGCGGCGATCAATTACGCAAAGTCGCACAAGGCGGCTTCCATCGAGCTGGGCGACATAGCGGAGCAGGCGGAAGAGCTTATCGCCGAAACAGTCGCACTGCCCGAGCAGACGGATGCCCCCGAGGAAAAGCCCGCGAAAAAGGCGGATATGGAGATAATGGTGCCCGAGGCGATGATACAGGCTTTCCGCCCCGACAAGGAGAAAGCGAGCGCGAGCAAGCTCGCGCATGAGCGCAGGATAGAGATAACCACAAACGCATATATTCCCGAAACATCTGCGCCGAGCGAACCGAACGAACCGAGCGAGCCCGCAGCCCGCCCCGCCGACATCACCGACGCGCAGTTCGCGAAGTACATGGATATAGCGCGCGCCGCCGAAGGCGAAGAGCTGCCGCTCAGCCTTTTCAAGCTGGAAGAGGGCAGACTGCGCAATGTGCTCAATGAGCTGAACCGCTCGATATGCCTGCGCGACCTGCGCAAAGTTCTGGTAGCGGCGATGGGCTGCGAGGACGGAGAATACATCGCTTCCGAGCTGACCGACCATTACGACAGGATAAAAGCGCGGCTCGCTGAGCTTAGCGCGCAGGAGCAGGAAGCTGAAACTGCCGATGATGCCGAGAACGCCGCCGAGCCGAAAAAGGTAGACGCAGATATGAAGAAAAAGCTGCACGCCCTGCTAGACCCCATCGCGACGAACGACGAATTTTCGGGCACGGTAGCGCAGATAAACATCTCCGCCACCTCGCAGCAGCTGTACATCAACATGATAAAGCGCTTCAACAAAAAGCGCGGCTGTGTGCTCTACAAGGCGATAAAGGCTGAATTCAAGCGCTTTATAGAGCCTGCTGCGGAAGAGCCTGCGCCCGCCGAGCCGAAAAAGGCGGACAATACCATGAAGAAAAAACTGCACACCCTGCTCGACCCGATAGCCTCGAACGACGAATTTTCGGGCGTGGTATCGCTGATAAACCGCTCGGCAGATTCGCAGGAGCTTGCGGCGAACATGACCCAGCGCTTCGGTGCGGAACGCGGCAGCGAACTTTACGAAATAGTAGAGTCAGATTTCATGGATTTCACGGGCGAAGCGGCGGCAGTGAACGCTGTTGCCGTAACCGTTGACGAAGCGCCGAATCAGGAAGAGCCTGCGGAGATCACCGCGGAAAAAGCCCCCGAAAAAACGGAACAGCCCGAGCAGAAAGCCAAGGAGCAGAAGCCTGCCAAAAAGCGCAGCGCGGCGGGAAAGACTAAATCGGAAAAAGCTGTGAAGCCGAAAATGGCTGAGCCTGCCGAGCAGCCCGAGGAATTATCCCCCGAATATGCGGCTAAGCTGGAGGAGAGCGTGCGCGCGGCGCTCAAGGGAAAATCAAACGCCGAGGAGACCGCCGCGGCGGTAGATGTGGCCCTCGCCGCAAGAAGCAAGCACGACCTCTACATCGGCATGGTGAAAAAATTTAAGAAAAAGCGCGGACTAGTGATATATAATGAGATAAAGGAAGGCTGCGAAAAGCTCGCGGCTGAAAGGAGCGCGGCGAAATGAAATACATGATAGCTTCAGACATACACGGTTCGGCATACTGGTGCGAAAAGCTGCTCGCGGCTTTTGAGAAAAGCGGCGCGGATAAGCTGATACTGCTGGGCGATATACTTTACCACGGCCCGCGCAACGACCTGCCGCAGGGCTACGAGCCGAAAAAGGTGATAGCCATGCTCAACCCCCTCGCCGACAAGCTGATATGCGTTCGCGGAAACTGCGAAGCCGAGGTAGACCAGATGGTGCTGAACTTCCCCGTGATGAGCGAGAGCGCTATCATCTGCGACCACGGCAAGACGCTTTTCGCGACACACGGACACATACACAACCCCGACAAACTGCCCCCGCTGGCGGACGGCACTATCTTCCTTTACGGCCACACGCACATACCCGACGACCAAACCAAACAGCAGGGCGAGAAAAGCATACGCTGCATAAACCCCGGCTCGGTATCCATACCGAAAAACGGCTCGGCGCACCGCTGCCTTATTTGGGCGGGCGGAGATTTTGAAGAAGCGGTGCTGTGAAGCATTGCCAAAAAAATCTTTTGAGAATGTTTTTTTCGTGTTAATTTGATGATTTTTCGGAAATACGGTTGCAATTTCAGAAAAAGTGTGGTATGATTATAATTAGACAAGGTATACCCTGAGCAGAAACAGAAGTATCCATTTTAAGGAAATGAAAAAGGAAGGATTTGATAGTTTTGAAAACCAGAACTTGTCCGTTTTGCGGTAAGGAGATCTCAGAAGAGGCGATACTTTGCAAATTCTGTCACAACCTGCTTATCGACGAAAACGGTAAAGATATAGAGCCGCAGTATGAAGAGCCCGAGCAGGAACAGCCCGCTGAGGAGGAAAACACCATAGTTTACTCTAAGGAAGAGCTGAAAAAGGCTATGGAGCAGGCTAAGGCCGAAAGCGCCGACCCCGACGAGATAGTCGCCGAGGCTGAGCAGAACCTCGAAGAAGCTTACGAAGAGCAGGCCGAAAGCCCCGAAGAAGTTTACGATGATACCGTTTACAACGAGGACGCCGACGACGAGGGCGAAGCTTATACATACGACGACGAATACGGCGACGGCAGCGAAGAGGGCGAGTACGAAGAAGGCGAATATGCCGAGGAAGAGTACGCTGACGGCGAGTATGCCGAGGAAGAGTACCCCGAGGGCGAATACGCTGAGGGCGAGTACCCCGAAGAGGAATATCAGCCCGAGGAATACGAGCCTGCGCAGCCCGAAAACGCTACGCTCGGCGAATATGACCCCAAGAGAACTTTCCTCATCACAGCTATAATCACGCTGGGAATACTTATTATAATCATCGCGGCAGTAGCGGTGGGCTACAAGCTTTTCGGCTTCGGCTCAGACAACAGCAGCTCAAGCGCCGCGCCCGTTACTGTTACTCAGGGAAGCACCGACACCGCGACTGCGACCGAGCCTGTAACTACGGAATATGTGCCGCAGGTGACTGACGATACCGCTTCGGAAAACCCGACCGACATCGCCGACAGCCTTGCCGCAGACCCCGTTACCGACTCTACCATCGACTCGGCGGCTGACTCTATGGCAGACAGCTCCGCAGCAGACAGCACTGCTGATTCTTCGGCAGACTCTTCCGCAGCCGACAGCTCCTCCGCTGCTGACGAAAACAGCTCGCTGGCAGGCCCCGAGGGCGGATATTACAGCTGGAACGAAGCTACCGCTATTTGGCAGAGCTACGCTTCGAGCAACGGCCTTACCGACGGCGGCTACGCTTACGGTACTGACGGCGTAGAGATGAACTTCTACGGCACCGATTCCGACGGCGTTACCCACACTTACAGAGTAGACCTCGTTACCGGCGCGATCTCTCAGATAGGCTGATACTGACAGAATATTATCCGAATAGGCAATATCGTGCGGCAGGCGCCTTGCGGTATTGCCTATGGTAAATTAAAAACTTTGGAGGAATACAGATGCAGACTAAAACTTGTCCGAACTGCGGCAGAGTGATACCCGAAGACGCTATAACCTGCAAGCACTGCGGCACAATGTTTTTCAACACGGGAGCAGGCTTCGGCTACGGCGATGTGAACCGCCAGCCCCAGCCCGAACAGCACGAATATGCACCCGAGCAGCCCGCAGAGCAGGAGTATGCCGAGGGCGATTACGGCGAATACGATAATTTTGATGAGTACAACGATCATGAGGGCGAACAGCCCGAAGCGGACTACGACGAGGAAGCCGAAGACAACGGCATAAAAGAGCCGCTTTCCGCCGACGCACGCTACCGCAAGATAGTTATAATAGTACTCTCCGCGATCTTTGCGCTGCTGATAATCGTGATCGTGCTGCTTTTCATTACAAAGAATGACAACGATTTCGGTCAGAAAAACGGCTCGGGAGCGGCGCTGACTACACGCGCGCCCGTAAGCAAGAGCGATGAAAGCTCTTCCCTGCTGGACACGCTGACCGAGCTGGATTCCTCAGAGGCGGACGAGGACGAAGATTCCGAACTTGACGAAAGCAGCGAAGAGGATTCATCTTCCAAGGACGAGAGCAGCGAGGACGATTCTTCCTCAAAGGCTGACGGCACGCTGCCCGACGAGTACATACCTCCGCAGACCACCACAACGCCTGCGCCCGAGACAACTACCACCACGACTACCGAGCCTGAAACGACAACAACGCCTGCACCGACCCAGACCGAGCCGCCGCAGACCGACCCCGAGCCGACGGATACCGAGTACCCGCCGCTGCCGGAATAATTCAGAAATTAACAAAGCGAATATACCGAAAAATTCCCGTTTGATGTAAACAAAATGTTTATCAATCGGGAATTTTTTTGCGTTTGTTCGTTATAATATACAAATGTTAATGCGCCAAACGCTGCAATTTGTTGAGCGAAAGTGATTGAAATCCCGCGGAAAATGTGGTATAATATTATTTTGAGAGATTGTAAAAAACGTTAAACAAACTTAGATATTCGGAACGGTAAATATGATAAAAGTGAAAGGAAGAGTAAAGAAATGGTAAGAGAAGACCTTAGAAACGTTGCGATAATCGCGCACGTTGACCACGGCAAGACCACTCTGGTAGACGAAATGCTAAAGCAGTCGGGCACTTTCAGAGAAAATCAGGCGGTAGAAGAGCGAGTAATGGACTCTAACGACATCGAGCGCGAAAGAGGAATAACCATACTGGCAAAAAACACCTCGATAAAGTACAAAGACGTTAAGATAAACATAATCGACACTCCGGGCCACGCCGATTTCGGCGGCGAGGTAGAGCGCGTGCTGAAGATGGTAAACGGCGTTATCCTGCTGGTAGACGCTGCCGAAGGCCCTATGCCGCAGACCAGATTCGTGCTTCAGAAAGCGCTTGAGCTGGGCCACAAGATAATCGTAGTAGTAAACAAGATCGACCGTCCCGACGCGCGCCTTAACGAGGTCGGCGACGAAGTTCTCGAGCTGCTGATGGATCTCGACGCTACCGACGAACAGCTCGACAGCCCAATTCTTTACTGCTCGGGCAGAGATGGTACGGCTTCCTACAAGCCCAACGAGCCGGGCGAGAACCTTATCCCCCTGCTGGACGAGATACTCACCTATATTCCCGCGCCGGTAGTTGACGACGAGGGCGAGATGCAGTATTTGGTATCCGCTATCGACTACAACGACTATGTCGGCAGAATTGCGGTAGGACGTGTAGAGCGCGGCACTATCAAGGTAAATCAGGACGTTACCGTCGGCGACTTCCACCAGACTAAAAAGGAATACCGCGGCAAGATCGTGACCATTTACCAGATCGAGGGACTAAACCGCGTGCCTTGCGACAGCGCGAGCGCGGGCGACATCGTCTGCATAAGCGGTCTGGAGAACATCACCATCGGCGACACCATCTGCTCGTTCGGCCACTTCGAGCCGCTGCCTTTCGTAAAGATCTCTGAGCCTACCGTAGAAATGACCTTCTCGGTAAACGATTCGCCTTTCGCGGGCAGAGAGGGCAAGTTCGTGACCTCACGCCAGCTTCGCGACAGACTTTTCAAAGAGCTGCTGAAAGACGTTTCGCTGAGAGTTTCCGAGACCGACTCTACCGACAGCTTCCGCGTAGCGGGCAGAGGCGAGATGCACCTTTCGATACTGATAGAGAATATGCGCCGCGAGGGCTACGAGCTGGCAGTTTCCACACCCCGCGTGCTTTATAAGGAAGTTAACGGCAAGCTTTGCGAGCCTATCGAGCGCCTTGTTATCGACGTTCCCGAGGGCTGCGTAGGCTCGGTAATGGAAAAGCTGGGTTCGCGCAAGGGCGAGCTTTCGCAGATGACCCCTGTCGGCAGCCGTATGAGAATCGAATTCCTTATCCCCAGCCGCGGACTTTTCGGTTACAGAAGCGAATTCCTCACCGACACCAAGGGCGAGGGCATCATGAGCTCGGTATTCTACGAGTATCAGCCGCACAAGGGCGACATCGCACGCCGCTCTACCGGTTCGCTGGTAGCTTTTGAAACGGGCGAGGCTGTTACCTACGGTCTGTACAACGCTCAGGAGCGCGGCGAGCTGTTCATCGGCGCGGGCACGCCTGTTTACGAGGGCATGGTAGTAGGCGCTTCGCCGAAGTCTGACGACCTCGTGGTAAATGTCTGCAAGAAAAAGCACCTTACCAACACCCGTGCAAGCGGAAGCGACGACGCTTTAAGACTTATCCCGCCGAGAAATCTCAGCCTTGAGGACTGCCTTGAGTTCCTCGCGGACGACGAGCTGCTCGAAGTTACCCCGAAGAGCATGAGGATTCGCAAGAGAACTCTGAGCAATTCGCTGAGAGCAAAAGAGCGCGCAAAAATGTAATATATTTAAACGGCGGTGAGATACCCGCCGTTTTTTTGTGCATATGCAAAAACGCCGCAGAGCTTCGTACCCTGCGGCGTTTGTTATTAACAGATGTATGCGATCATTCCTCTGCGGGCTTGTTGAAGCCGAGGGTGATCTCGTGCTCGGTCTCGAGCGCGTTCTGCTTGTCAGCGTCCTTAGCGTACTTGTTTACAAGTATCGTAGACTTTTCAACAGCCTGAAGTGTGCCCGCGCCCGCAACGCAGCCGCCGGGACAAGCCATGCCCTCGAGCAGGTAGCCGTTGTACTTGCCCGCCTTAGCCAGAGTGAGCAGCTTACGGCAGTCGCGCAGACCCTGCGCCGACTCTACCTTTATCTCGCGCTCGGGGTCTAGCTTCTTGATAACGTCTGATACCGCCTTGGCAACGCCGCCGGAAACAGCGAAAATTCTGCCGTCGCCTGTGCCCTCGTTCAGCTCTACCTTTTCATCGTCGGTGATGTCCTCGAACTTAACTTCCTTAGCCTCAAACATACCCATCAGCTCTTCAAAAGTCAGCACGAAGTCAACATCGCTGCGGATAGAGCGGCGCGAAGCCTCGAGCTTCTTAGCGGCGCAAGGGCCGATGAAAGCTATGTAAGCGTCGGGATTTTCCTTCTTCACCATTCTCGCGGTAAGCACCATCGGCGTCATAGCCATAGAGATATTCTGTGCGATGTCGGGGAAAAGCTTTTTCGCCATTACCGACCATGCGGGGCAGCAGGAAGTCGCCATAAACGGCTGATGCTCGGGCACGTCGCGCATAAAGTCCTTAGCCTCTTCGATAGCGCAGAGGTCAGCGCCGATAGCTACTTCTACTACGCTGTCGAAGCCGAGCTTTTTCATAGCGGCGGTGAGCTTTTCGGGCGAAGCCTTAGGGCCGAACTGACCTACGAAAGCGGGAGCGACTATCGCGATGACCTTCTTACCCGTCTTCATAGCGTGGATAAGCTGGAAAATCTGACCCTTATCGACTATCGCGCCAAAGGGGCAGTTTACAAGGCACATACCGCAGGAAACGCACTTATCGTGGTCGATCTCTGCTCTGCCCTGCTCGTCGGACTTGATAGCGTCCATACCGCAGGCGGCGGCGCAGGGGCGCTCCATTTTATTGATAGCGCCGTAGGGACAGACGCCCGCGCAGCGTCCGCACTTTATGCACTTCGACTGATCTATTACAGATTTGCCGTGAATTATCTCTATAGCCTTCTTGGGGCAGACTTCCTTGCAAGGGTGAGCAAGGCAGCCCTGGCAGCAGTCGGTAACGTGGTAGTGGGCTTCGGGACAAGCGTTGCAGGCAAACTTGATGATATTTACCAGCGGCGGATCGTAGTATTTTTCAGCGATAGCCGTTTCTTCAATTCCCTCAGACACCGACTTGTGCTCGTCGATGGGGCGCAGCGGCAGACCTATTGCAAGGCGCAGGCGCTCTTCAACTATCGCGCGCTCAAGAAATATCGACTCGCGGTACACCGCCTCGCTGCCGGGCACGATCTTGTAAGGCAGGTCGCCGATCTTCGCCGAATAATCGCCGCCCTCGTAAGCCAGACGTGCCACTTCGGTAAACACCTTGCGGCGTATATCAGTTACCGAAGAGTAGATTCCTCTCATTTTCATACCAACATTCTCCTATTCTGTTTTTTCTGTATATCTTGCGCGCCGTATTATGGGTAAAATGTGCGAATGGGCGCAATTATCCATCTTTATTGTATACTATTTTTTTTGTGAAGTCAAGTGATTATATACGAATTTATATAGGCGATACAGCCAAATTTGCGTGTAAAAACGGCGTAAAGTCATGTAAATTCGCCGTCAAAATGTGATGAATCCCAGGTATTTTTTTGAACAAATCGTATAAATGTTCTTTGAATTTACATTATTTTAATATCGTAGATCACGAATTACTCGAAATGGCCTTTTTCCTACCCGAAAAAAGCTTGACAAATAGAGAAAATGTGGTATAATAATTATTAAGAAAATAATCTTGCGCAAATAAATCTTATGAATTAACAAAAGATTTATATGTCTGAGTGATATACTAGTATTTGAACCAATTTAACGATAGGAGAAGATACACATGAATGATACAGCTTTTACAGACTTTACCGCCTCGCTCATAAGCGTTTACCCAATATTCAGAGCAGCGATCTTTAAGGCTTTCGACAGCCACGCGAAGAAGCTCACACGCACCCAGCAGATAATACTGCTCACCATGCTGAAAAAGGAAACTTTTAGCATGAGCGGATTGGCGCGAAGCATCAGCACCAGCAACGAGCAGGCTACCCGCGCCATAACCCAGCTTGTGGAAAGCGGAATGGTGCTGCGCGAGAAAAACAAGATCAACCGCCGTGTGATAAACATATCGCTGACCGACGAGGCGCGCGCTTATCTGGACGACATAATGCTGCTGACGAAAGAGATCATCGCGGGCGAGCTTTACAACCTGCCTGCGGAAGCCGCCAACGACCTAAAGCAGGACATGGCGGAGATAGCGGCGTATTTTAAAGACGTGAATTTCTAAATTACATACCTCTTAGTTGCAGAAAAGCGGCGTACTACGGTGCGCCGTTTTTTTATGGACAAATTTCAAAATACGGTAATTGACTGCGCGGCGCGGGCGGGGTATACTATTGTATATAGACACTGTTTTAGAATGCGAAATTTACAGGAGATGATATAAATGGGAAAAGTTATAGTTATTACGGGGCACTACGGCGCGGGAAAGACCAATTTTTCGATAAATCTGGCGCTTGCGCTCGCGCAGGAACAGCCGCAGGCGCGGATAACTGTCTGCGACCTCGACATAGTGAACCCATATTTCCGCACCGCCGACCACGCCGAGCTTTTTGAGCGGCACGGCATAAAGCTCATAACGCCGCTTTTTGCAAACACATCGCTTGATATTCCCGCGCTGGGGTTCGACATGGCGGGCGAAGCGGCGCAGAGCGACCTGCTGATACTTGACGTAGGCGGCGACGAGCAGGGGGCTATCGCGCTTGGGCGGTACGCCGACGTGCTTGGCGGCGCGCAGGGGCTTGAGATGCTTTATGTAGTCAACCGCTGCCGCAAGCTCACCGAAAGCCCGCAGGAAGCGCTTGAGCTGATGTACGAGATAGAGCAGGCGGCGCGGCTGAAACACACGGGCGTGGTCAACAACTCTAACCTCGGCGCGCTCACCGACGAGGAAACGCTTCTGCGCTCGGTGCAGTACGCCGATGACATCTGCCGCGAGGCGGGTCTGCCGCTGAGATACACCGCGGTGCGCAGCGAACTTTTTGACGCGCTTGCGGATAAACTTCCCTGCCCGCTGAAATGTGAGGTGTATGTGAAACCTGTGTGGGAATAAGACACTTTTACCCAAAAATCAAAAAGTGTTTATTGATAAAAACAGCAAAAAGAGTATAATAAATAAGTGGGGGATAAGCTTTGCGGCGGCGAAATGCGCGCAGGCTTTTCCCTCAAATTGCGTAATGAAGCACGCAGGTCGCGTGTGGATATATATGGAGGTTCAAATACTCGAGATGAAAATGAAAGTTATCGAAGACCGCTGTAAGGGCTGCGGTCTGTGCATATCGGTCTGCCCAAAGAAAATACTGGCTATGCAGACCGAAAAGAGGAACAAGAGGGGCTGCTTTACCGCCGTCTGCACCGACCAGCAGGCTTGCGTATGCTGCACAATGTGCGCGCTGATCTGCCCCGACTGCGCCATAGAGATAGATAAGCCCGATAAGGAGGCGTGAAAGATGGCTGAGAATACTAAAAGCGGCGAAAAATATTTGATGAAGGGCAACGAAGCGCTTGCCGAAGCGGCTATACGCGCGGGCTGCAAATGCTTTTTCGGTTACCCCATAACCCCGCAGACCGAGCTTGCGGCTTACATGGCTAAGCAGATGCCGAAGCGCGGCGGAGTGTTTTTACAGGCTGAGTCGGAGCTGGCGGCGGTAAATATGCTGCTGGGCGCGGCTTCTTCGGGCGTAAGAGCCATGACTTCCTCCTCCAGCCCCGGAATATCGCTGAAATCTGAGGGAATATCGTACATGGCGGGCAGCGACCTGCCGGCAGTTATCATAAACGTACAGCGCGGCGGCCCCGGCCTCGGCTCGATACAGCCCTCGCAGGCGGACTATTTTCAGGCGACGCACGCTATGGGCCATGGCGATTTTAACATACTTGTATTCGCACCGAACTCGGTGCAGGAGATGGCTGACCTCGCGGCGCTGGCTTTCGACAAAGCCGACGAGTACCGCATACCTGCGATGATACTTGCAGACGGTCTGCTCGGACAGATGATGGAGCCTGTAAGCTTTCACGAGATAGAGCCTGCGCACACTGACAAATCAGGCTGGGCGGCGAACGGCCACAAGAACAAGCGCGCCCACCACATAATAAATTCGCTTTACCTCGACGCGCCGACGCTTGAAAAGATAGTGCGCGAGAGGTACGAAAGATACGCCATTATCGAGAGCCGCGAGCAGCGCAGCGAGAGCTATATGTGCGAGGACGCGGAGATACTCGTAGTAGGCTACGGCGCGGCGGCTAGAGTTGCGAAGTCGGCGGTGGCGCAGGCTCGCGCAGAGGGCATAAAGGCAGGCCTTTTCCGCCCAATAACCCTTTACCCGTTCCCGAAGGACGCGCTGAGAGAAGCTGCGGCGGGCGCAAAGGTGCTGCTGGATACTGAGCTTTCGATGGGTCAGATGATAGAGGACGTAAAGCTGGCTATAAACTGCTCGAAGCCGGTAGAGTTTTACGGCAGAACAGGCGGCGTAGTTCCTACGCCGGGCGAGATACTGGAAAAGCTGCGCGAACTGAACGGAGGTATATAAAATGTCGGTAATATTCAAAAGACCGCACGCCCTGCTCGACGTGCCGACCCACTACTGCCCCGGCTGCGGACACGGAATAATCCACAGACTGGTCGCCGAAGTCATCGACGAGATGGGCATAGAGGGCGAAACGGTGGGCATATGCCCCGTTGGCTGCGCTGTAATGGCGTATGACTATTTCGGCTGCGATATGGTGGAAGCGCCCCACGGCAGAGCGCCCGCAGTCGCGACAGGCGTAAAGCGCTCGAACCCGAACCTGCACGTTTTCACATATCAGGGCGACGGCGACCTCGCGGCTATCGGCACGGCTGAGACCGTACACAGCGGCACGCGCGGCGAGAACATCGTGATAATATTCGTAAACAACACCACCTACGGCATGACGGGCGGACAGATGGCGCCCACCACCCTGCCGGGTCAGGTAACGCAGACCACGCCGTACGGCAGAGATGTGCACACGGCGGGCCACCCCGTAAAAATATGCGAGCTGATGAGCACTCTGGACGGCGTGGCGCTGGCGCAGAGAGTAGCAATCGACTCGCCCGCGCATATTCGCGAGGCTAAGAACGCCATTCGCAAGGCTTTCGACAACGAGGCGAACGGCAGAGGGCTTTCGATAGTAGAGGTGCTCTCGACCTGCCCGACAAACTGGGGCGTTACGCCTGCCGAGGCTATGGAATTCGTGCGCAGCGACATGATCCCCTACTACCCGCTCGGCGTTTACAAAGATGTCACCGCGGGCGAAAAGGAGGCGCGCTGAGATGGAAGTTTCGATAATCCTTGCGGGCTTCGGCGGACAGGGCATACTCTTCGCGGGAAAAGTACTGGCGTACTGCGCGATGGAGGAGGGCAAAAAGCTGACATGGCTGCCCTCATACGGCCCAGAGATGCGCGGCGGCACGGCTAACTGCTCGGTCTGCATATCAGACGAGGACATCGGCTCGCCGATAATCCAGAACCCCGACATACTCGTCGCGATGAACGGCCCTTCATACGAAAAATTCATCGGCGCGGTAAAGAGCGGCGGAAAAGTTTTTTACGACAGCAGCATGATGAGCGGCGTGGAAGAGCGCGGCGACGCGGATATGTACGCTGTGCCCGCCTCAGACCTTGCGGAAGAGCACGAGCTTTACGGCGGCGCGAACATGATATTGCTGGGCAAACTGCTTGAGATAACGGGGCTTTTCAGCGACGAAACGGTAGAGCGCGCGCTGAAAAAGTGCGTTGCGCCGAAGCGTGCGCGGCTCATCCCCTACAATATGCAGGCGGTCGCGCTGGGCAGAAAATCGTAACAAACGTAACAATTTCAAATAAAAAATGCGCAGGCACTTTTGAGCGTCTGCGCTTTTTGTTATGCAGTTATGTATCGCCGAGGGTTTTCAGACTGCGCCGCATTATCGCCGTGCCGACAATATCTGCCAAAAACCAGCCTATCGGGATAGACCACCATATGCCGACAACGCCGACGGCGGGCGAGATGGCGTATGCCAAAGCAACGCGCGTGCCGAGCGAAATGACGGTCAGCAGCAGCGACATTTCGGGGCGATTTACCCCGCGGAAGTAGCCGTAAAGCAGGAAAAGCACGCCGATACCGACGTAAAACGCGCCCTCTATCCGCAGGTAGCGCACGCCGATCTGCACGACCTCGCCGCCCTTCGCGAAGATCTGCATAAACTGCGCGGCGAAGATGTTGACGGCGATGGAGATAGCGGCGCAAAAGCCTGCGGTGAGCGCCATCGAGCTTTTAACACAGCGGCGGATACGCCCGCCCTCGCGCGCGCCGAAATTCTGCGAAATGAAGAGCGAAAACGCGCTGCCGAACTCCTGCGCGGGCATATAGGCGAGGGTGTCGATCTTGACGGCGACGGTGAAGGCCGCCATAACGGACGTGCCGAAGCTGTTGACCAGCCCCTGTATCATCAAAATGCCGAAATTCATGACCGACTGCTGCACGCAGGCGGCGGAGGACATACGCGCGACCTCGCTGAAAAGCGAGCGCGAGAGCAGGCGGCGGCTGAACTGCGGGCGCAGCGAGCTTTCGCGGGCGAGCGAGAACACCGCCGATCCCGCGCCGGCGAGCGCCTGAGATATGAGGGTCGCCCACGCCGCGCCTTTTATGCCCATCGAGAATTTTGCCACAAACAGTATATCGAGCAATATATTCACAGCGGACGATATACCGAGAAAAACGAGCGGCGTTACCGAATCGCCCAGACCACGGAGCATGAACGAGTAGTAATTATATAAAAATATGAAACATATTCCGACGAGGATTATCCGCACATAATCTGACGTAAGAGACATTATCTCGGTCGGCGTTTTCAGCAGGCGGAGTATCTGCGGCTGAAATACAAGCGCCGCAAGCTCAATAATTACAGCGGTAACGCCGATAAACAGCAGCGAAAGGCTAATGACATCGGCAAGTTTGCGGGGATCTTTTTTGCCGCCGTAATAAGAAACTAGCGAGCCCGCGCCCATGCACAGGCCTATGATTATGGAATATATGAAAGTAGTGAGCGTATATGTACTGCCGACGGCGGCGAGGGCGTTATCGCCCAAACAGCGCCCGACGACGAGGGTATCGGCGAGGTTATAAGCCTGCTGGAGCAGGTTGCCGAGTATCATCGGCGCAGCGAACGAGCAAAGCGCGGCGGTGATACTGCCGCGGGTAAGATCTTTTTTCATAAATGTGCCTCGAATAAAATTGGTGTCTATATTATTTTAGCACATTTTTTGGGGGTTGGCAATAGGGTCAGAAGCCTATCTTACGCGGTTTGGAGGAGCTGCCTAAATCCAAATTTGACATAGTATAATAAAACTTGACACTCCAACCTCAAAGAAGTAAAATAGAAAGAGAAAAAATGGAGGTAAAGAAATGTCAGA
>OIYP01000018.1_pt1 | contig 135754 bp, 115 predicted proteins | sample 1588261 | NCBI WGS metagenome assembly OIYP01 (sample SAMN03283293) | human gut metagenome | biome: human-associated habitat; material: feces | host: Homo sapiens | place: Peru | collected 2012 | reverse complement strand
CCGTGAACGAATATAGCAGGGGCCCAGACCGCGTCAGACCGCAGAGGGGTATTCCCCGCCGGAGACTGTGTAAAAAAACTCTGCTTATCTATTTACATTTTTTCAGGTTCGGGATAGTCCACGCCAAAGGTGTCAACTGTCATGGATTTGATACGCTGATCCTCCAAGGGTCTGTCAGAGTAATCTGTCGGTGTCTCAGCGATTTTATTCACAATGTCCATTCCTTCGGTGATCTTTCCAAATGCAGCATAGGCTCCGTCAAGATGAGGAGAGGTCTTGTGCATGATAAAGAACTGACTGCCGGCTGAGTTGGGCATCATGGATCTGGCCATGGACAATACACCTTCGGTATGCTTTAAGTCATTTTGAAAACCGTTCTGTGCAAACTCACCCTTGATAGAATAACCGGGGCCGCCCATTCCGGTGCCCTGAGGACATCCGCCCTGGATCATAAAGCCACGGATGACTCTGTGGAAAATCAGGCCATCGTAATAGCCTTTGCTGATCAGACTGATAAAGTTGTTGACAGAAACCGGAGCAATGTCGGGATATAATTCTGCCTTCATGACATCGCCGTTTTCCATAGTAATGGTTACAATTGGATTTTGTGCCATTTTTAAACCTCCTGTTTGTTTCTTTGTCTGGAATCATATATAATGATAATAAACTAATCTCATTCTAACGAAAAATGAAATGGATGTAAAGGAACAGACCATGTATGAGGTTGAAATCACACATATTTTTTTGATATTTACAAAAGCGGTGCCTGATGAGCAGGTGGATTTATTGAAAAAAGTACTGGCTCCGAAGTCGGATATCCGACTGACTCTTAAGTGGATAGATGATGCGGCGGGCATGGAGCTGTCCGGCGGTATGGATGTAGTCATGCAAGATAAAGACAACCATCCGGCAGATTTCTGCATCACAGATATTCCGAAGCTCTGCCGGCTGGCTGCCACAGAGCAGATACCCTCCCTTTTATTTTTACATGAAGGCAATCAAAATGCTCCCATGCAGCAGATTCCTTATGCGGTTATGGATTTTGAAGGAATTGACTATGCATATCTGTGTGATATTTATAAAAGATTTTTCCATATTCCATGGACCATACTGGAGACAGAGCGTTGTGTGCTCCGGGAGATGACACCGGAGGATCTGGACGCTTTATATGAGGTGTATGCGGATCCGGAAATCAGCAGATATACGGAAGCTTTATATGAGGACCGTGAGCAGGAGCTTGCTTATATGAAAGATTATATTGAGCATGTTTACCGTTTTTGCGGACTGGGTATCTGGGTCATTGTGGAAAAGCAGATAAACAGGCTGATCGGACGAGCCGGTCTCGCATTCAGGGACGGATACGATACACCTGAAATTGGATTTATAATAGGAAAAGAGTATCAGAGAAGGGGCTATGCATATGAAGTATGCAGAGCTATTTTAAAGTATTGCAAAAGCCTGGATATGAAAACGATCCGGGTCATATATCAAAAGGAAAACCGGGCATCGGAGGAATTGTGCAAAAAGCTGGGATTTGTGATAACCGGGGCTTTTTCAGAAGACGGTAAGGATATGGTCACAGGAGAAATAACCCTATGAAAAAAGAAAATAAGTATTCATCAAAAAAATTTTATACTGTCACACCGGTTCTTCTATTGGTTCTGATGGTTGTCGTCAGTTTTCTGGGAGTTCATATTTTCCGGGTGCAGTACGATAAAAACAATCTGCAGGAAGAGATACAGGATTATAAAAATTACGGCAAGTATTATGCCATGATCACAACAGATGACAGTGCTGATTTCTGGCAGTCTGTTTATAGCGGTGCAAAAGAGGAAGGTGAAAACTCAGATGCATATGTGGAACTGTTTGCCGGAAATGTAGGCACCAATTACAGCATAGAAGAGCGGCTGGATATTGCAATCGCTTCAGATGTGGACGGTATTATTTTAGAGGGCGAGGATGGAGAAGGAATCCGGCAGAAGCTGGAGAAGGCTGCTGAGAACGGGATTCCGGTTGTTATGGTTTCGCAGGATGTTTCTGACAGTGAGCGTATCAGCTTTGTCGGAATCAGCAGATACAATCTGGGACAGACATACGGAAAGGAAATTACCACGCTGGTCGGCCAGATGCTTTCGCAGAATGACAATTTATACAATGGCGGTACACCGTTATCGGTTATGGTACTGATTGGAAATGAGGATGACAGCACCGGGCAAAATCTTTTGTTGTCCGGCATCAAGGAAGAAATTGCCAAAAACAAATCTTTTGCAGACCGCATTTCCATTGAAACCTATTCGGTGGATGACTCAGGTGCGTTTACGGCAGAGGAATCCATCCGGGATATTTTTATGGGACAAAAATCTGTGCCGGATATTCTGGTCTGCCTCAATGAAATCCACACCAACTGTGTTTATCAGGCGGTTATCGACTACAATCGTGTCGGTAAGACCAATATTATCGGATACTATGATTCGGATTCCATTTTAAATGCTGTCAGAAAGGATATTGTTTTTTCAACGATATCAATGGATACGGCACAGATGGGACGGTATTGTGTGACGGCTCTCAATGATTATCTGGATGACGGCTATGTCAATGATTATTATACTGTTGACACGTATGTAGTGCGCCGGGACAATGTGGATTCTTATATGGAAGGAGAGAGTGAATGAGACTTCGTCGGAAAATAAATGATCTTTCCATTCAGAAAAAGCTGATGCTGGTATTTTTTGTTACGACAATCCTGGTACTGGCTGTGAATCTGTTTATGTATATCGATATCAACGCCATGATGCGCCGGCTGGATCAGATTTATGTCAGCAATATCAATTTGAATTCCCTGTCCGATATGCTGGATAAGGTACAGAATGATATGGACAATTATCTCAATACCAAGACAACCGATTCGATGGATGCCTATTACAAATCCTATCAGGAGTACAGCTCCAGTCTGGAGGATCTGTCCGATCAGATCACCGGAAGTGAGGTACAGCGCATGGAACGCAACATCCGCAATATGTCAGAAAAATATCTGGGATATACGGAGTTTGCGATTGAGGCAAAGCGTGGCAGGAATGTCGAAAAATACCGATATTACAATGAAGAGGCGACGACGATATACAATTATCTGAAAGCCTACATCGGAAGCCTTAATATGTCACAGTTTAAATATAATTCCACTAATTATGCGGCTATGTCCAAGGCGCTCCGTTACGTGGAGGTTGTTAATATGATCGTATTTTTATTTGTGGCATTTGCCAACGTATTTTTAGTTTTGATGGTCGTCAGGGATATTACAAGACCTTTGACATCCTTATCGGAAGTGGCCAATGAGGTGGCGGCCGGCAATCTGGATGTTGATATGCTTGCCGTTACGTCCAAGGATGAGATCGGTGTGGTGAGCAGTGCTTTCAATCAAATGGTGGTCAGTATCCGCAACTATATCGGAAGACTTCGCACGAGTATGGACAATGAGCGTGCGCTCAAGGAAAAGGAACTCAAGATGGAGACCCATCTGAAGGATGCGCAGCTAAAGTATCTGCAGGCGCAGATCAATCCGCATTTTCTGTTTAATACATTAAATGCGGGAGCCCAGCTTGCCATGATGGAGGATGCGGACCGTACCTATGAATATGTCCAGAACGTTGCACAGTTTTTTCGCTATAATATAAAGAAAAATCATGACACGGTGACCTTGCGTGAGGAACTGGAACTGATCGATACCTATATTTATATTCTGAATGTGCGTTTCTCGGGTGAAATACATTATGAAAAGGATATTGATGAGTCGTTGACGGATCTTGTCATTCCGAGTATGATTTTACAGCCTGTTATAGAAAACAGTGTTAATTACGGTATTCGCGGGATTCCCTGGGAAGGTATCATCCGGGTTGAATTATATGAAAAGGATGACCATGAAACCGTATGCCTTGTGATTGAGGACAATGGTGTGGGAATATCAGACGATGCCGTTGCAAAGATTATGTCGGATCAGGAATTTGAAAATAATACGAGAGAGGATTCAAATGGCATCGGACTACAGAATGTGATCAGCAGACTGCGGTTGTTTTATGATGTCGATGATATATTTGAAATTTATTCATTGGGAAAAAATAAGGGAACACGGGTCGTAATTTCGATTCCGCTTTCAAAGGAAGAGGTGGAAGTCCATGTATAAAATTATGCTGGCTGATGATGAGGGGATCGTGATCGATTCCCTGCGGTTTATCATTGAAAAGGAATTTAAGGAAAGCTGTCAGATAGAATCTGCCAAAACCGGGAGAAATGTGATTGAGCTGGCGGAGCATTTCCGCCCGGATATTGCCTTTATGGATATTCAGATGCCGGGAATCAACGGAATTGAGGCAATGAAAGAGATCCGGCGGAATAATGGCAGTACAATTTTTATTGTTATGAGTGCATACGATAAATTTGATTATGCCAAGGAAGCAATTAACCTTGGCGTATTGGAGTATCTCAATAAGCCGGTCGAAAAGAGCAAGATCGTTGAAGTACTGAAAAAGGCGATGTCCATGATTGACAAGGACCGGAAGAAGAGAAGCGAGGAGCTCATGATCCGTGAAAAAATGGAAACGGTCGTACCGATCATTGAAAACGGACTTATTTATAATCTGCTGTTTCAGGAATATTTTGTGGATGATATCGAAAATTTCAAGACACTTCTGGAGTTCAAAGCAGATTACTGCTATATGTCGGCGCTCGTATTTGGACAGGATCAGGTGGGAAATCATATGACCAATGCAGTCGGAACCTCGGTAAGAGTGCAGGATCATTACAATGAGGTACGCGAGATTGTAAAAGGATATTTTCCGTGCATCATGGGATCGGTCATGGCAAATAAAATCGCTATTTTGATTCCGGCCGAAAAGGAAAACCTTAATTATAATGAAAGAATAGCTCTGATCGATAAAGCAAGAGAGCTTGTAAGAAAGCTGAGAAAGAGGACGGACGTTTCCTTCCGCATGGGATTCGGCTCCATTGGCAGACTGCAGGATTCCATGAAATCCTACAATGAAGCACTGAAGGCCTTATTGCAGACTGACGGAAGCGTGGCGCATGTGGATGACGTCCCGATCACTTGTGATTATGAGGAAAATTATCCGGTTGAAACAGAGCATGAGATTTTTGAAGAGACCAAAAAGGGCAATGTTGATGCACTTTGCACAGTTGTCAACCGGTATTTTGACTGGATGATGGAAAACTATGGAAACTGTGAATATGATATCAAACTGAAGGTTCTGGAATTTGTCCTGCGCGCGGAGACCATCAGCTACAATGCAGGTGGCAGAACCTATCGTTTCCGGTCAAGACAGGATTATCTGCCGGCAATTACGGGAATGACGGATATGGAAATGGTGCGGGGCTGGTTTATCGATAAGATGAGTCAGGCCGCAAGAGAGGTATCTGACAATATGGCAACACAATCCGGCGGTGTTATCAGTCAGGCCAAGGCATATATCCTTGCCAATTATCAAAAAGAGATATCTCTGGATGATGTATCAAGAGCTGTTGATATCAGTCCGTATTATTTCAGTAAAATATTTAAAGAAGAAACCGGACAGAACTTTATTGAATATCTGACGGCTATCCGTATGGAAAAAGCGAAAGAGCTTCTGACCGGATCCGGCCTGTCCATGAAGGAGATCTGTGCACAGGTCGGCTATGCGGATCCCAATTATTTTAGCAGAACCTTTAAAAAGAACGTGGGGCTGACCCCGACAGAATATAAGGAGCAGCAGAATGGCTAAAGCATTTTTTAATAAACGAAATACATTTTTTGTGTTGGTTCTTCTTGTGATGTGTCTTTTAAGCGGCTGCGGCGGACGGACGCAGAAAGAAGAGGCGGATAAACAGGAAGAGGACAAACTTCAGATTGGTTTCAGCTTTGATTCGTTTCTGATCGAGAGATGGGAGCGGGACCGGGATATTTTTGTCACAATGGCAAAAGAGCTTGGTGCAGAAGTCAATGTTCAGAACGCCAACGGTGATGTTGAGGAACAGATTGCCCAGATTGAATACCTGATCGATAAAAAGATGGATGCGATACTGATCGTAAGTGTTGATTCGGATGGTCTGTCCGAGGTTGTCAAAAAAGCAAAGGATGCGGGAATTATTGTGATTGCCTATGACCGTATGATCTACAATGCGGATGTGGATCTGTATATTTCATTTGACAATGAAGCTGTAGGGGAGCTGATGGGAGAAGCACTTGTTCAGAATGGGATAACAAATGGAAAGGTGCTGGTCCTTTCCGGTCCGACAACCGATAACAACGTATCCATGGTAAATGAAGGCTTTACTAAAAAAATGCAGGAAAACGGCAATGAGATCGTGGATACCATGTATGCGGATAACTGGCGGCCGGAGTATGCGTCGGAATATATTTACAGTCATCCGGAGGTATTGGACGAGATCGATGCTATTATGTGCGGAAATGACAGCATTGCCACACAGGCGATCCGTGTTCTTGCCGAAAAAAGAAAGGCCGGAGAGATTCTGGTGACCGGACAGGATGCAGATCTGGAGGCATGCCAGCGCATTGTGGAAGGCACACAGCTTATGACTGTTTACAAGCCGGTAGAGGTACAGGCGCGGACAGCAGTGGAATGTACCATCGGATTGATTGAAGGAAATATGCCGGAGGGAATCAATGCCCATGTATCGGACGGAACCTACATTGTGCCCGGTATTGTGCTTGATCCGGTGTCTGTGACAGCCGCCAATATGGATGCTGTGATCATTGACAGTGGCTTCCATCTGAGAGAGGATGTGTATCTGAATGTGGGAGATGATGGCAACGAGACAGCTGTTGACAAGGATATGCCCTGATGGATGTGCTTGTATGAAAGATATCTGCAAACAAATTAGCATTTTGTTGTGGGCTTCGATTTGTTTTTTACAAAAAAATGCTATATATCAAAAATTTGCTCGTGCACGCTCCGTGGAAAAATACAGAATTTCGCAAACATTTGCTATTGGTCCTGTGATATATTGATAAATGTAACAGGGAGACAGATCGTTTCCCTTGGGCGAAAAAGTATATAATATTTAAGGGAGGAATTTCAAACATGAAAAAGAAATTACTTAGTGCAGTTTTAAGTGTAGCTGTAGTTGCATCATTATTAGTTGGATGTGGTTCTTCAGATGCCGGAACAACAGGCAGTGATGCTTCAACATCTTCAGAAGCTTCAGAAGCTTCAGCAAATGGTACAAGAGTTGGTGTATCAATGCCCACAAAAGACTTACAGAGATGGAATCAGGATGGTTCCAACATGGAAGCTGAATTAAAAGCAGCAGGATACGATGTAGACGTACAGTATGCATCAAACGATGTTCAGACACAGGTTTCACAGATTGAAAACATGATCTCAAGCGGTGCTGACGTATTGGTTATCGCAGCAATCGAAGGTTCTTCACTTGGTGAAGCATTAGACATGGCAAAAGATGCCAACATTCCTGTTATCGCATATGACCGTCTGTTAATGAATTCAGATGCTGTTTCATACTATGCAACATTCGATAACTACATGGTAGGTACCGTTCAGGGCCAGTACATCGTAGATACACTGGATCTTGACAATGCAGCAGGTCCTTTCAACCTTGAGATCACAGCCGGTGACCCTGGTGATAACAATGCAGGCTACTTCTTCAACGGTGCATACGATGTATTAAAACCTTACATCGAATCAGGCAAATTAAACGTTGTTTCAGGACAGAAGACATTTGACGAGTGTGCAACTCCTTTATGGGCAACAGAAACATCTCAGTCAAGAGCAGAAAATATCTTATCATCTAACTACTCAGATGGTACAAACGTAGATGTTTGGTTATGTTCAAACGACTCTACTGCACTTGGCGTAGAAAACGCATTAGCAGCTAACTACAACGGAACATACCCGATCGTAACCGGTCAGGACTGCGACGTTGAAAACGTAAAGAACATCATTGCCGGAAAACAGTCTATGTCAGTATTCAAAGATACTCGTACACTTGCAAGCCAGGTTGTTAAGATGGTTGGCCAGATCTTAAAAGGCGAAACCGTTGATGTAAACGACACAACAACATATGACAATGGATCAGGAGTTATTCCTTCATACCTTTGCCAGCCTGTATTCGCAGATGTAAACAACTACAAAGAATTATTAATTGACTCTGGATACTACACAGAGGATCAGTTACAGTAATATCGACCGAGATATTCAAAGTTTTATAGCAGGCGGGTAATTAACCCGCCTGTTTATTCTAGTAAACGTATGACTTAATATTAAAAACAAGAAAAACTATGAGAAATTTCTTTGAAATGGAGGGATAAGTTTGGCAAAAGTATTACTTGAGATGAAAAACATTACCAAAACCTTCCCCGGTGTTAAAGCTTTAGACAATGTAAATTTGCAGGTTGAAGAGGGAGAAATCCACGCACTGGTAGGAGAGAATGGTGCGGGTAAATCCACACTTATGAATGTTCTGAGTGGTGTTTATCCATATGGAACCTACGAAGGCGACATCATCTACAACGGAGAGGTGTGCCAGTTCCATAAAATCAAAGATTCCGAACAAAAAGGAATTGTTATTATTCATCAGGAATTAGCGTTAGTTCCTCAGATGTCTATTGGAGAAAACATGTTCCTCGGAAATGAAAGAGGAAGAAAAAATGCGATCAACTGGAATGAAACCTACGGCGAGGCTGACAAATACCTCAAAATGGTAGGTCTTTCCGAATCATCCAGGACACTGATCAAAGAGATCGGTACCGGTAAACAGCAGTTGGTTGAAATTGCAAAAGCACTTGCTAAAAAAGCAAAGCTGCTGATTTTGGATGAGCCGACCTCTTCCCTCAATGAAACAGATTCCAAGGCACTGCTTGACCTGATGTTAGAGTTTAAAAAGCAGGGCATGACGATGATCATCATCACACATAAATTAAACGAAGTTGTATATGTAGCTGATAAGATTACCGTTGTCCGTGATGGTTCCACTATCGAGACTATGAACTGTCATGAAATGGAAATCAACGAAGACCGTATCATCAAAGGAATGGTTGGCCGTGAGATCACCGACCGTTTCCCGAAACGCCACGATGTTAAGATCGGTGACATCAATATGGAAGTCAAAAACTGGACCGTACATCATCCGTTATACCCGGAGCGCAAGGTTGTAGACAATGTACATATGAATGTCAGAAAGGGCGAAGTTGTCGGTATTTACGGATTGATGGGAGCCGGACGTACCGAGCTTGCCATGAGTATCTTCGGACGTTCCTACGGAGCTAATATTTCCGGTACCCTGACAATCAACGGCAAAGAGGTTGTATTGAAAAATCCTCGTGAAGCCATCAATGCAAAGCTTGCATATGTAACAGAAGACAGAAAAGGAAATGGTTTGGTACTGAGCAATCCGATCCGTGTCAATACTTCTCTTGCCAATATGGCAGGCGTCAGCAATCACAATATTATCGATGTAGATAAAGAGTATCAGGTTGCTGTTGAATACAAAGAGAAATTAAAAACCAAAACACCTTCTGTAGAACAGAACGTCGGCAATCTGTCCGGTGGTAACCAGCAGAAGGTATTGCTTGCAAAATGGATGTTTACCGATCCTGATATACTGATCCTTGATGAGCCTACCAGAGGTATTGACGTAGGTGCCAAATATGAGATTTACTGTATCATCAATGATCTGGTGGCTGCAGGCAAGTCAGTTATCATGATCTCTTCCGAATTACCTGAGGTAATCGGTATGAGTGACCGTATTTATATCATGAACGAGGCCAAGATCGTTGGTGAAATGAATGCCAGCGAAGCCACACAGGTTAATATTATGGCCAGTATTTTACAATCAGGAAGGAGCGAATAAAAATGGGTGGCGTAAAAATCACAGATATTTTAAAAAAATACACAATGGTAATTGCCCTTATTTTAGTAGTAGCTTTCTTCTATTGGAAAACGGGCGGTAAAATTTTACTTCCGCAGAACATCAACAACCTGATTTCACAGAATGCATATGTGTTTGTATTGGCAGCAGGTATGTTGTTGTGTATTCTGACCGGAGGTAATATCGATCTGGCATGTGGATCCGTAGTCTGCTTTATCGGTGGCATCGGAGCCGTGATCATGTCCAAAAACATCAATGTATGGGTTGCCGTTTTAGTTATGCTTGTCGGTGGTATTTTAGTAGGTATCTGGCAGGGCTTCTGGATCGCGTATGTCAAGGTTCCTCCATTTATCGCGACGTTGGCCGGTATGTATGCATTCCGTGGATTGTCCAATGTAGTATTACAGGGTATGACAGTCGGTATCGGCAACAGCACATTCTTAAATGTGTTCGGTGGCGGTGCAGAGTGTTATGTTCCAGATTTATTCGGAAACGGTTCGCTTAATGTTACCTGTCTTTTACTTGGAATTATCATTGCAGTGATCTATGTTGCATTTGTTCTGAAAAACAGGATCAGTGCAAAGACCAAAGATTATGCAACAGCTCCTCTGGCAACAGAGATTATTAAGATGTTTATCGTATGTGCTGTTGTGATCTGGATATTCTACAAACTGGCACAGTACAAAGGTATCCCGACCTCCTTAATCTGGATTGCAGTTGTGCTTGTTGCATATGGATACATCACATCCAAGACTACCATGGGTCGTTACCTGTACGCAGTTGGTGGCAATGAAAAAGCAACCAAGCTTTCCGGTATTGATCCCAGAAAAGTATATTTCTTTGCGTATGTCAATATGGGCCTCATGTCAGGTCTGGCAGGTATCCTTACCGTAGCAAGAGCCTGTGGCGCACAGCCGACATTCGGACAGGGCTATGAAATGGATGCTATCGCAGCCTGCTTCGTAGGTGGTGCTTCCGCATACGGCGGCGAAGGTAATATATTCGGTGTTGTTATTGGTGCAACTTTGATGGGTGTTATCAACATGGGTATGAGTATCATGGGTGTTGAGGCCAACTACCAGAAGGTTGTTAAAGGTCTCGTACTTCTGATCGCGATTGTCTTTGACGTAATGTCCAAAAAGCAGAAGAAATAAAGGAGGAGGATGAATCATGAAAAATGCAGTGGCAGTATTAAGAAAAAATACGATGTTAATTGTCCTTGTTCTTGTGTTTCTTTTCTTCACGATAACAACAAAAGGACAGATGTTTGAGGCATTAAACTTTAATGCTCTGATTACACAGAATGCATATGTGTATATTCTTGCAACCGGTATGCTGATGTGTATGTTGACCGGTGGTAATATCGATTTGGCCTGTGGTTCTTTTGTATGCTTTATCGGTGCCGTCGGCGGTATCTTTATGGTAGTCAAGGGAATGAACCCGTTTTTGGCCGTTCTTTTGATGATGGTGATCGGTATTGTTTACGGAAGTGTCCTCGGATACCTGATCGCATACTTAAATGTTCCCCCGTGGATCGCTACACTGGCAGGTTATCTTGCTTTCCGTGGCTGGGGTACCGCACTTTTAAGTGCAAACAGCTCAACCGGTAGTATTGCACCTTTCCCGAGCGGCTTCTTAAATGCCTTCTCCGGAAAAGTATTCAGCTCACCGATCGGACAGCTCAATGTTGTTTGTATGGCAGTTGGTGTTATCGCAAGTGTTCTGGTTGTTGTGATCAACATCATGACCAGAAAAAATAAATTGAAAAAAGGATATGATGCGGACAGTATGACAGCTGTTATTATCAAATCCGTTTTATCAGTTGCAGTAATTATGTTATTTGCATACAAGCTTGCTTTGGCAGGTGGTATTCCCACTGTACTGATCTGGGTAGCAGCCATTGTACTGGTTTACAGCTTTATAACCTCCAAGACAACACTTGGACGTTATTTCTACACCATTGGCGGTAATGCCGAGGCAACCAGATTGTCCGGTATTGACACCAGAAAGATCATGTTTACCGCATACTTAAATATGGCTGTTCTGACAGTTATCAGCTCTTATATCGTTATCGCAAGATTCCAGGCTGCCAACTCTACAGCCGGAACCAACTACGAAATGGATGCAATCTCTGCATGCGTTGTAGGTGGTGTATCTGCTTACGGTGGATCCGGTACAGTATCGGGAATGGTTGTCGGTGCTACACTGATCGGTGTTATCAACCTCGGTATGTCCTTAATGGGTATCGATGCTAACTGGCAGAAGGTTGTAAAAGGTGTTGTACTTTTAGCAGCCGTTGTATTTGAAATCTTAAATAACAAAGATACATCTAAAGCTTAAAAATAAAAACTCATAGTTTTTCTAAAAGAGAAAGATGCAGTTTTACTGTTATCTTTCTCTTTTTTTTGATATGATATAAGGGTCATAAGTATAAACCCTGTTCGTGCTCGCACGATAAAGGGTTTGTATTTATGACCCGCCCACACATGAGCAAGTAGTGATTTTCCATGGAAAATCAACGGATTGCGAATGTGTGGAGAATTGATAAGCTGCAAAGCAGCGCATCAATTCGTATATCATAGCGGCAGGCGATTCCCCATGGAAAATCAACGGATTGCGAATGCAAAAAACAATAACAGAAAGGAAACTCCGGTCAGTCACAGCTGACACCACCCCGGATAACAAACAAATATGAAAAACATGTCCTTTAAAAAAGATCCCGGAAAGAAATATGATGAAAACGCCAGAAACGTAGCAAAAAGAAAATGCTTTATCATTTATCTGGTGGCAGCCTACATCCTGTATCAATCCTATGGGATCATACAGTCCAAGCTTCAGAATGAAACAACGATGTCATGGGCAGGAGTTGTTGTAGGAGCCGGGATCCTTATAGTTGGTTCGTTGACCGTTGCGGTTATTGCAACCCTGAGAATGGGAAGAGAGCTGGCAGCCAGTGAGATCACAGAAGAGGCTGTGAAGAATGAAATAAAGAATTCCGAAAGCGATGAAGAAACGGTTGCAGCAAATAATCCTGAAAACAATGAAGAGGATACCGATCAAAAACCTCAAGGTAATGAAGAGAATGCCCCAAAGAACCCTGTAAATGAATAAAAAAGTCACAATACACAATTTCTAAAGATTACGAAGATAAAAAGTATCTCCGGAATCTGGAAACATGGTCTGTATATATGATATGATGTACAGGAGTTTGGAAGTTTATCATAAACAGATTTACAATAATCGGATTGGCAGTCGGGGCTTTTGGTTTTGATATGCCAGGAAGTTGAAAGATAAAGATATGTTATTTAATTCGCTAAATTACTTAATTTTTTTCCCCATTGTCATACTGCTGTATTTTGTCATTCCGCTTAGATATCAAAAAGTGCGCAATGTATGGCTCTTGATCGCCAGTTACTTTTTTTACATGAACTGGAATGCCAGATATGCCCTGCTGCTTTTTGCTTCGACCTTTATTACATATCTGGCGGGGATTGGAATAGACCGTGCAAGAACAAAAGAAAGGCCTGTATTGACGAAATGGATACTGGGACTGAGCTTTGCTGCCAATCTCGGGATTTTATTTTTCTATAAATATATCAATTTTTTTATCGGCAATTTTAATAAGCTGCTGGGAGCGGCAGGAGCCGGTCAGCTGGAGCCTTTGGATATCCTGCTTCCGGTCGGTATCTCTTTTTACATCTTTCAGGCACTTGGATATACGATGGATGTATATCGCGGTAAGACAAAAGCAACAACCAACCTGCTGCGCTATATGTTGTTTGTGTCGTTTTTTCCTCAGCTGGTCGCCGGGCCGATTGAACGAAGCACGAACTTGTTAAAGCAGTTTGATGAGCCGCATACGTTTGAAACGGACAGGGTGAGAGAGGGTCTTCTTATCATGCTCTGGGGACTGTTTATGAAGATCATGATTGCCGATAATCTGGCAACCTGTGTGAATCTCGTATATCAGAATTATCCTGCATATACCGGTGTGGAGATAGCTCTTGCAACGGTGTTATTTGCATTCCAGATTTATTGTGATTTTGGAGGTTATACATATCTGGCGATCGGCAGTGCCAGGATACTAGGCTTTACATTGATGGAAAATTTCAATGCGCCCTATCAGGCCCTGAGCGTCAAAGATTTCTGGAGACGCTGGCACATTTCCCTGACAGGATGGTTTACGGATTACCTGTACATTCCGCTGGGTGGAAACAGAAAGGGAAAGCTTCGCAAATATATCAATACCTTTATTGTATTTTTTGTGAGCGGATTGTGGCATGGAGCCGCGTGGTCTTATGTCGCATGGGGGATGATCAACGGTATTTACATGATCATACAGGATGCTACGGCCGGTATGCGTCAAAGGATAAAAACTTTTTTCAGGGTAAAAGAGGAACGCTTCAGTTATCGCTTTGGGTGTGGCCTTGTTACCTTTATACTGGTTGATTTTTCCTGGCTGTTTTTCAGGGCAGACAGTTTTGGCACGGCACTTTGCATGCTGCGGCAGATGGTAACTGCCTTCCAGCTGCCCAAATTTTTCGGACTGGCGGTCAACCGTATGGGATATTCCATGCAGCAGCTTGTGGCACTGATTTTTGCAATGCTTTTGCTGTTTGTATTTGATGTTTTAAAAAATCATTATTATCTTTCTGAGAAAAAAGCGCATACCATAATGTCCGATACCACCACCGGCGTGAAAAAAGTGCACAATGTTTTTGAACTGGTGCTGTCGCAGGGACTGTGGTTTCGTTGGCTTATATATATCGGACTTCTGTTTATGATACTGGTATACGGAGCTTATGGTCTGGATTATACGCAGACGGAATTTATTTACTTCCAATTCTGATAAGGATCCGAACTGATAAGGATCCAAAGTATCTGATGATGCAGTACAGAAGAAAAGTTAGCCGAGGCTAACAACAAGGGCGGAATAAATGCCCTGCGAAATATATAATAAGGAAATTGTATGAAAAAGAGAGTTGTTTTTTTTACAAAATGTCTGGTCATGCTGGCATTGATCGCTGTTTTCTGCTTTGTGATCGTCATGCCGCAATATTTACTCAATTATCAGGCTTCGCTCATTGACAAAAATGAACGTCTGTGCTCAATCGACGGAGCCAAAATTGTGCTTGTCGGCAATTCAAACTGGGCATTTGGCGTTGATTCGCAAAAGCTTGAGGAGGCCATGGGGATGCCTGTCGTCAACATGGGAATGCACGGAGGAATTGGAAATCCGTTCAATGAACAGGCTGCAGTACAAAATATTCATGAGGGTGATATCGTCATTATCAGCTATAGTAATTTTGCGGATGGAGATATGATCAAAAATCCGGAGCTTGCATGGATCACGATCGAAAACCACCCGGCATTGTGGAAATATATCCGGCTGAAGGACTGGCCGGACATGATAAAAGCATATCCCACTTATTTAAAGGACTGTCTGGATCTGTGGAGTCAGGGAATTGGCAATATGGACAGCGGAACCGAATACAGTCGTCTGCAGTTCAATGAATACGGTGACAACATCTATGACCGTCCGGCTCTCGTTGTTTCGGATGAAGAGCTTTCAGAGGCACACATCCCGGAAATCGGAGATGAAACCATTGACCGGTTGAATAAGCTCAATCAGACACTACAGGAAAAAGGTGCCACCCTGCTGGTAACACCGTATCCGACCCCGGTGACTGCCTATACCCCGCCGACAGAGGAATATGTGGCATTTTCGGATCAGATAGAAGAAAGACTGGACTTTCCGCTGATTGGCAGGTACGAGGATTACCTGATGGATAAAAATTTGTTTTATAATACATACCTGCACCTTAATAATGAAGGAAAACAGCTCCGCACACAGATGCTGATCGGCGATCTGCAGGAGTATTTGTCATCAAAATAAAAGAAACTGCTTATATTTAACTGTAAATAGAAGCAGAATATATAAAAATTACCGGAAAGGAACTATATCAAAATGATAGAAATTTTAAAAGCGATTTTATTTGGTATTGTGGAAGGCATCACAGAGTGGCTGCCTATCAGCAGTACCGGACACATGATCTTGTTAAATGAATTTGTCACACTGGATGTCAGCGAGGAATTCTGGTCCATGTTTGAGGTTGTTATCCAGCTTGGTGCGATCCTGGCGGTTGTTGTGTTGTACTGGAACAAGATTTTTCCGTTTTATCTGGGAGAGAAGGCAAAGGAACACCATGGCTATGTGCGTAAAAATGTCTTTATCCTATGGTTTAAGATCCTGGTGGCATGCATACCGGCTGCAATCGTAGGTCTTTTATTTGATGATGTGATCGACAAGTATCTGTACAACCCCTGGGTTGTAGCAATTATGCTGATCGTATTCGGTGTTCTCTTTATTGTGGTTGAAAATTACAATAAAAATAAGAGCCCGAAGATACGCCGGCTGAAAGATCTGGATTATAAAACCGCTTTTATCATCGGTATGTTCCAGCTGATCGCTGCGGTATTTCCCGGCACATCACGTTCCGGAGCGACCATTGTGGGAGCCTTGCTGATCGGCGTATCCAGAACAGTGGCAGCGGAATTTACATTTTTCTTGGCAATCCCGGTTATGTTTGGTGCCAGCCTGTTAAAGATTATTAAATTCGGTTTCCATTTTACCGGTATGGAAGCAGCGATTCTGCTTACCGGTATGGTCGTGGCATTTCTGGTTTCTGTTTTTGTTATCCGTTTCCTTATGGATTATATCAAAAAACACGACTTCAAAGTATTTGGCTGGTATAGGATCGTGCTTGGTATCCTGGTTCTTCTGTACTTTTCTGTCCGCATGATCACAGCCGGGTAAGCATCTGCTGATGGAAGAATCACAGACAGCCGGGCGATGAAACTGTGGCTGAAAAATTGACACAGCATGTATTTTGCGTTAAACTTATAATTATAAAAAGGTTGGTTAATGAAGCCATGATTGATAGAATCATAGATGTTTCATGATTACCCGATATGTGTAAGTAAGGAGGAACATACATATGGCAAAGACAAAAGCAGCAGTAAAGGCCGTTGTGGCAAAAGTACCGGCAGTAAAAGATGAAATAAAAAAAGAAGTTGAAAAAAAAGAAGCCCCCGTTAAAAAGGCACCGGCTAAAAAAGCTCCTGTAAAAAAAGCAGAGACAAAGGCTGTTGTACATCTGCAGTTTGACGGAAAGTCCTATACCAATGACGATCTGATTAAAATTGCAAAAGATGTATGGAAATATGATCTTGGCAACAAGCCGGCAGACTTCAAAACAGTTGATCTGTATGTAAAGCCGGAAGAAAGCCGTACCTATTATGTGATCAATGGAGAGATCACGGGAAGCTTTGGCATTTAAGCCGACAGATGGATGTGCTGTTATAAGTACACAACCGAATAAATGATGATGGATACCGCAGGATTTATATTGATCCCGCGGTATTTTTGTTTTAGTTCTATGCGCCGGCCTGTCCGGAAAGCTGCCTGCCACGCCTATGGTCTTTTCGGAGCATTTCATATCGGATTGCGTAAATTTGTCAGATGCCGCTCTGAGGCTCAAAATTTGTGTACTTCACTAAATGGACGGTGCCCCTCCGGTGTCCGCCTATGGCCGACACTCTCCGGTTGTCTGCACCTAGTGGGAGTAAATGTCGCCATCTACCGTATTGGAGGCGGTAAAGGCACGGAAAACATAAAACGCGCCTACGGCTTGAACGGTATATTTTCCGTGCCGGTCTTTGATCTTTGGCGACATTAACTCCCACACGGTTCGACAAAAGTCGAGTGTCGACCATAGGCGAACACCGGAGGGGCACCGTCCATTTATTGAAGCACACAAATAAATAAAAAGAGCCGAGGGCGGCATCGACAAATTAGCAATCCGATATGCGCTCCGAAAAGGCCATAGGCGTGGCAGGCAGCTTTCCGGACAGGCCGGCTCACAGCCTAAAATCAAAAGTTTATATTTTCTTTATAATTATCCGCAATTTTTATGTTGACAATAAAAGACTGTGGTGCTAACTTAATATACAGAAAAGATATTAGCACTCTAATTGGTTGAGTGCTAACAACAAAAAGAGCACATATGGAAGGAAGTGATGGTGTGGAACTCGATGAAAGAAAGATGACGATACTTCAGGCGATCATCAAGACATATTTAGAGACCGGGGAACCGGTGGGAAGTCGTACGATTTCCAAATATACAGATTTGAATCTCAGTTCTGCAACCATCCGCAATGAGATGTCTGATCTGGAAGAGATGGGTTACATTATCCAGCCGCATACATCTGCGGGACGTATTCCTTCCGATAAAGGATACCGCTTATACGTTGATACGATGATGAGCGATATGGAAAGCCGGATTTCGGCCAAGGATAAAGAGGTCGAGGAATTAAAAGAGCTGTTGATTGAAAAAGAAGAAAAGATGGACAACATGCTTAAGCAGGTAGCAAGGACACTTGCGGTTAATACCAATTATGCGACGATGATCTCCACGCCGACCTGCAATGGCAACAAGCTGAAGTTTATCCAGCTATCCAGAGTAGATGTCAACCAGCTGGTAGCAGTTGTGGTTTTGGATGGCAATATTATTAAAAATAATATTTTATCCATTTCCGAGGAGCTGGACGATGAGACACTTTTAAAGCTCAACATTCTGCTCAATACACATTTGAACGGCCTTCCGATTGAGGAAATCAATCTCGGGCTGATCGCAAAGCTCAAACAGCAGGCAGGCATCCACAGTGAGATTGTGGGAGATGTCATAGATGCTGTAGCCGATTCTATCAAGGCTGATGATGACCTTCAGATTTACACCTCCGGTACCAACAATATTTTTAAATATCCGGAGCTTGCAGATCAGACAAAGGCCAGCGGGATTATCAATACCTTTGAAGAAAAGAAGATGCTTGCCGCACTTGTACAGGATAACCTGTCAAAGGACGATGCCGATGGGATCCAGATTTACATCGGTGATGAAAATCAGGTTGAAGCCATGAAGGACTGCAGTGTTGTAACAGCCACCTATGAGCTTGGGGAAGGCATGAAAGGTACGATCGGTATTATCGGACCAAAGCGTATGGACTATGAGAAAGTAGTCGGCACCATGCATACGATGATGAGCCAGATGGAAGAATTATATGGAAAAAACAGAAAGGACAGTTAGTTTAAGATATGGCAGAAGATATCAAGAAGGATTTGGACAATGAAGCGGTAGCAGATACAGAAAGTACCGTGGACGAAACAACAAAAACAGAAGATGCCGCAGCCGATGCACAGGCAGATGAAAAAGATGCCACCGGAGTAAACACCGGAGACAAGGAGTCAGAAGCCGAAAGCACCGAAAAGGAAGGCAAAAAGATTTTCGGTAAAAAAGACAAGAAAAAAGATAAGGCACAGGAAAAGATCGAAGAGCTGGAGGACAAAGTAAAAAGACAGCTTGCCGAGTTTGAAAATTTCCGTAACCGCAGCGAAAAAGAAAAAACAGCCATGTTTGAAACCGGAGCAAAGAGTGTCATTGAAAAGATGCTCCCCGTTATTGACAACTTTGAACGCGGTCTTGCCATGATACCGGAAGAAGAAAAAGATACACCGTTTGCGGATGGTATGAATAAGATTTACAAGCAGATGGTAACTGAGCTTGACGGACTTGGAGTAAAGCCGATCGAAGCCGTTGGGAAGGAATTTGATCCCAACCTTCACAATGCGGTGATGCAGGTCGAATCGGATGAATATGAATCCGGTGTGATCGCGCAGGAGCTCCAGAAAGGATACACATACCGCGACACCGTTGTAAGACACAGTATGGTAGCAGTTGTACAGTAGCTGCCAGCAGACACCCGGTCATAAGGAGCAATCCTTTTGAAATAGAAAGTAACAATCATTATTATAAATTGGGATAACCCAGGAGGTAAAAATTATGAGTAAAATTATTGGTATTGACTTAGGAACAACCAACAGCTGTGTAGCTGTAATGGAAGGTGGTAAACCCACCGTTATCGCTAATCAGGAAGGCGCACGTACAACACCTTCGGTTGTAGCATTTACAAAAACAGGAGAAAGACTGGTTGGTGAACCTGCAAAACGTCAGGCTGTTACCAATGCAGATAAGACAATCGCATCTATCAAGAGAGATATGGGTACAGACAACGGACGTACCATTGACGGCAAAAAATATTCTCCTCAGCAGATCTCCGCTATGATCTTACAGAAATTGAAAGCAGATGCTGAAAACTATCTGGGAGAAAAGGTTACAGAAGCTGTTATCACAGTACCTGCATACTTCAACGATGCTCAGCGTCAGGCAACCAAGGATGCCGGTAAGATTGCCGGTCTGGAAGTAAAACGTATCATCAACGAGCCTACTGCAGCAGCTCTGGCTTATGGTCTTGACAATGAAAAAGAACAGAAGATCATGGTATATGACTTAGGCGGCGGTACATTTGATGTATCTATCATTGAGATCGGTGATGGTGTTATCGAGGTATTGTCAACCAACGGTGATACACGTCTTGGTGGTGATGACTTCGACCAGAAGATCATTGACTGGATGCTTACAGAGTTCAAAAACGCAGAAGGCGTTGACTTATCAACAGATAAGATGGCATTACAGAGATTAAAAGAAGCAGCAGAAAAAGCAAAGAAAGAGCTTTCATCTGCTACCACAACCAATATCAACCTGCCTTTCATCACTGCAACAGCAGAAGGACCGAAGCACTTTGATATGAACCTGACAAGAGCTAAATTTGATGAATTAACAGCAGACTTAGTTGAAAGAACAGCAATTCCTGTTCAGAATGCATTAAGAGATGCAGGCTTAACAACAGCAGATATTTCCAAAGTATTACTGGTTGGTGGATCTACACGTATCCCTGCCGTACAGGAAAAAGTAAAACAGCTGACCGGAAAAGAGCCCAACAAATCATTAAATCCTGACGAATGTGTAGCACTCGGTGCTTCTGTTCAGGGTGGTAAATTAGCAGGCGATGCCGGTGCCGGCGATATCCTTCTTCTGGATGTTACTCCGCTTTCACTTTCTATCGAAACCATGGGCGGCGTTGCAACCAAATTGATCGAAAGAAATACAACAATTCCTACAAAGAAGAGCCAGGTATTCTCAACAGCAGCAGACAATCAGACCGCTGTAGATATCAATGTATTACAGGGTGAGAGACAGTTTGCAAGAGATAACAAATCCTTAGGACAGTTCCGCTTAGACGGTATTGCTCCCGCTCCGAGAGGAATCCCTCAGATCGAGGTTACATTTGATATTGATGCCAACGGTATCGTAAATGTATCTGCCAAAGATCTGGGAACAGGCAAAGAGCAGCACATCACCATTACCGCAAGCTCCAACATGTCTGATGCTGATATCGACAAAGCTGTGAAAGAGGCTGCTGAATATGAAGCACAGGATAAGAAGAGAAAAGAAGCAATCGATACCAGAAATGAAGCTGATTCATTTGTATTCCAGACAGAAAAAGCATTAAATGATGTCGGAGACAAAGTATCAGACAGCGAGAAAGCAGCTGTAGAAGCTGACATCCAGGCTGTAAAAGACATTCTGGAAAAGACAAAAGATCAGGAAATGACAGACAGCCAGTTAGATGAATTAAAAGCAGCTAACGAAAAACTGATGAAATCCGCTCAGGGCGTATTCACAAAGATGTATGAGCAGGCTCAGGCCGCTAACGGTGGTGCGGCAGGCGCAGGTCCTGATATGGGTGCCGGATTTAACGGCTCTGCCAATGCTTCTGATGCATCTGCAGCAGACAGCGATGTTGTAGATGGAGATTATCGAGAGGTTTAATCTGAGATGGCTGAACAAAAAAGAGACTATTATGAAGTCCTCGGTGTTGACAAAAATGCAGACGAGGCGGCGATAAAAAAAGCATATCGTGTTTTGGCTAAAAAATATCACCCGGATATGAATCCGGGTGATGCCGAAGCCGAAAAAAAATTCAAAGAAGCTTCCGAAGCCTATGCGGTATTGAGTGATCCGGAAAAACGTAAGCAGTACGACCAGTTTGGCCATGCTGCGTTTGACGGAGCAGGCGGTACCGGCGGATTTGATTTCAACAACATGGACTTTGGTGATATTTTCGGTGATCTTTTCGGCGGAATGTTTGGTGGCGGCGGAAGCCGTAGAGCCAATAACGGACCGATGAAGGGTGCCAATGTCCGTACCAGCGTCAGAATTTCTTTTGAAGAAGCCTGTTTTGGTGTAGAAAAAGAAATTGAACTTAATTTAAAGGATGAATGTAAGACCTGTCACGGAACCGGAGCCAAACCGGGAACGTCCAAGGAAACGTGTCCGAAATGCGGCGGTAAAGGACAGATCGTATTTACCAGCCAGTCCTTCTTTGGAACCGTACGCAATGTCCAGACTTGTCCGGACTGCGGCGGAAGCGGTAAAATTATCAAAGAAAAATGTTCAGACTGTCATGGAACCGGATACATTTCCAGCAGAAAGAAGATTCAGGTTTCCATTCCGGCAGGTATCGATGACGGCCAGAGTATCCGTATCAGGGATAAGGGAGAGCCGGGTGTCAACGGCGGTCCGAGAGGCGATCTGTTGGTAGAAGTGCTTGTCTCCAGACATCCGATTTTCCAGAGACAAGATTACAATATTTATTCAACCGTTCCGATGTCCTTTGCAGTGGCTGCGCTCGGTGGAGAAATCTTGGTCGATACGATTGACGGTCGTGTTGCTTATGATGTCAAGCCCGGTACACAGACCGATACCAAGGTGCGCCTGAAAGGAAAGGGTGTTCCGACCCTGCGAGATAAAAACGTACGTGGCGACCACTATGTGACATTGGTTGTAGAGACACCGACCAAGCTTTCCGCAGAGGCAAAAGACCTGATGAAGAAGTTTGATGAGGCGACCGGAGGTTCTCTGGAAGCTGTTAAAAATCATACCGAGGGCAAGGATACCAAGGAAAGCAAAAAGAAAAAAGGCTTTTTTAAATAGATTTTATCAGTAAAATAAATCCTGAAATAAAAGCAGAAATGATATAAAATGCAAACTCTTTGATGATATAGTCATGCAATGAAGTGTGTGGCTATGGATTCAAAGAGTTTTTTTGTGTATTTTTTTAGAATGTGTTATAGTATTAGACGGTTGTGGAGCAATAAATTCGCGAAAATATATAGTTTCACGATTATCAATGTGATATATTAAGGTAGAAAGAAAGCCATATCAGAATCGTACGTTATAAAAATAAAAGACTACAGGAAGGAAAGTTTGAGATGAAATATTACAAGAGCGCAAAAGAAGCAAAAGAAGTACGTGATGCAGCAGCGACCAAGGCTGTAGCTGATATTATCTGTCAGGTCAGACAGGATAAGGATCAGGCATTAAAGGATCTGGCAGAGAAGTTTGATCATACAAAGCTTACACAGATCCGTGTTTCCAAAGAGGATATAGAAAAAGCATACAGCATGGTTGATGATCATGTGGTAGAAAGCTTCCGCAAAGCAGCTGCCCAGATTTCCTTTTATGCAAAAGAGCAGTTAAACTGCATAAAGCCGCTTCATGTGGAAAGCCCTGTTAAGGGAGTAGAGCTTGGGCACAGACTGATTCCTGTGGATGGAGCAGGACTGTATGTACCGGGCGGCAGATTTCCACTTCCGAGTACAGCGCTGATGCTTTCCATTCCTGCCAGGATCGCAGGAGTAAAAAGGACAGTTGCATGTTCACCTGCCAATAAGGACTATGGCATGATCCATCCGGCAACACTTGTTGCCATGGACATTGGCGGGGTAGATGAGATATATACAGTCGGCGGTGCACAGGCGATTGCAGCCATGGCATATGGTACAGAGAGCATCGGCAAGGTTGATCTGATCGCCGGCCCGGGCAACCGTTATGTGACAGAAGCCAAGAGGCAGGTTATGGGTACTGTCGGTATTGACTCTCTGGCCGGACCCTCCGAGGTCTTGATCGTAGCCGATGAGACAGCCAATCCGGAATATATCGCAATCGACCTGCTTGCACAGAGTGAGCATGATGCGTTTGCACAGTCTACACTGATCATTACAGATGAAAGCAAGGTTCCTGCTATTTTAAAGGCAATGGAAGAGCTTGCCGCAAAGCTTCCCACCGGTGAGGCTGCAATGCAGAGCTTTGCGGACAACGGTACGATCATTATTGCGGATGATATGGATGAGATGGCCGCACTTGCCAATGAGGCAGCTCCGGAGCATTTAGAGGTTCACACCAAGGATCCTGTGGAGTACAGCCAAAAGCTGTATCAGTTTGGTTCATTGTTTATCGGAGAGGATGCACCGGTTGCATTGGGCGATTACTGCTCCGGCACCAACCACACACTTCCGACCATGAAAAATGCCAAATTCTCCAACGGCGTATATGTCGGCACCTTCCTAAAGACTTCATTTGTGCAGCATATTACCAAAGAGGGACTGGTAAATCTTTCCGATACCTGCATGACGATGGCTCATACAGAAGGACTGGCTGCACATGAGATGTCTGTGCGACTCAGATTGCAGTAATTTTGATTACATTCTTTATACGGAGAATAGCTTCTTGTGTGATCATTCGGACGAAATGATCGCTGATCAGGAATAATGATTTGTTTGAAATGATTGCTGATCAGGAATAATGATTTATTCAGAACAATCGTAGATAATTGAGAAAGGACAAAACCATTGTCATGCGGTGGTTTTGATTATCAGCTATATGAAATGGAAAAAACTAACGGTTAAAACGGTTACCGATGCAGAAGATATCATTATCTCAGAGCTGTATGATCTGGGACTGGAGGGCGCCATGATCGAGGATCATGTGCCGCTTACCGCATGGGAAAAAGAGCAGATGTTTGTCGATATCCTGCCCGATGGACCGGAGGATGACGGAATTGCATACTTGAGCTTTTTTGTTGAGGTTCCTTCTGATGATGAAGAAAAAGGAATTGCGACGCAGAACGGCCTTTCAGACGATATGGACAATTCCTATTTTATCGTCAGCAATGGACAGGCACCCGATATGGATGCGCTTGTGGAAGCTGTCCGGAATAAACTTTCCGAAATCAGGGAATATATGGATATAGGAGAAGGAAGCATCACGATCTCCGAAACCGAGGATAAAGACTGGCTGAACAACTGGAAAGAGTTTTTCCATCAGTTTTATATTGATGATCTTCTGGTCACACCCTCGTGGGAAGAGATTAAGCCGGAGGATCAGGATAAAAAGATCCTGCATATCGATCCGGGAACTGCATTCGGAACCGGTATGCATGAAACAACCCAGCTTTGCATCCGCCAGCTCAAAAAATATATTACGCCGGAGACGGTTTTACTCGATGTAGGAACCGGAAGCGGAATATTGGCGATCGTATCCCTAATGTACGGTATCAAAGAGGCAGTGGGAACCGATCTGGATCCCTGCGCGGTTGAAGCGGTACGTGAAAATATGGAGGTCAACGGTGTCAATGCAGATCAGTTTGAAATGATGATAGGCAACATTATTTCCGACCCTGAAATTCAGGACAGGGTGGGTTATGAAAGGTATGATATTGTAGTAGCCAATATTCTTGCAGAGGTATTGCTGCCGCTTACTCCCGTTGTCAAAAAATGTTTAAAGCCCGGCGGAATTTATATTACATCCGGTATCATTGCTGAAAAAGAGCAGCTTGTTGTGGATGCTGTCAAGGCAGCAGGCATGGAAGTACTTGAAGTGACCAGACAAAATGAATGGGTCAGCGTAACAGCCCGGAGGTAGTATGTATCAGTTTTTTGTAGAGCCCGGACAGATCCGGGGAACCAAAGCGTATATTACGGGCAGTGATGTCAATCATATCAAAAACGTCCTGCGTATGAAGGTCGGCGAGGAATTAGCACTGTCTAATGGTTGTGATGGAAAGGAATATCGTGTCGGCATTGTTGCATTTACAGAGGATACGGTAGAGTGCGAGGTGCGTTTTATAAAAGAAGACGGCGTGGAGCTGCCGGCCAAAATCTATCTGTTTCAGGGGCTTCCCAAGTCAGACAAGATGGAGCTGATCGTCCAGAAGGCAGTTGAGCTGGGTGCTTATGAAGTGATCCCGGTTGCCATGAAACGCTGCGTTGTCCGTCTGGATGACAAAAAGGCGGCATCAAAATGCAAACGATGGCAGACCATTGCAGAATCCGCGGCCAAGCAGAGTAAAAGAGGCATCATCCCAAAGGTGCATGATGTTCTTTCTGTAGAGGAGGCGCTTGCCTATGCCGAAAACATGCAGGTAAAGATGCTCCCTTATGAACTTGCCACCGGAATGGAAGCTACCAAAGAGCTTGTTGCATCCATCCGTCCGGGTGACAGTGTTGCGGTATGGATCGGACCGGAGGGCGGTTTTGATGAAAAAGAGGTGAGACTGGCCTCAGAGCATGGATTTCAGGCAATTTCCCTTGGGAAACGGATCCTTCGTACCGAAACGGCAGGAATGACAGTATTGTCAATTCTGATGTATCAGATGGAGACTGCGATGCCGGATTCGGATGCGTAATTCAGTCACTTGGATGCTTGTTTTAACATAGGATAATAGTAAGAAACACAGGAAACCTATGAAGGGAGTTTAAGACAATGGAAATATATTTGGACAATTCTGCAACAACAAAAGCATACCCCGAGGTTGCCGAACTGGTTGTGGATATTATGCTCCATGATTATGGAAATGCTTCAAGCATGCACCAAAAGGGTGTAGATGCCGAGAAGTATCTGAAATATAGCAAATCTGTGATTGCAGGTATTATGAAGGTAAAGGAAAAAGAGATCTATTTTACCTCAGGCGGAACCGAATCCGATAACTGGGCTCTGATGGGAGCGGCATTTGCCAACCAGCGCAGCGGTAAGCATCTGATCACGACACAGATCGAGCATCCGGCTGTTTTACGGACGATGGATCATTTAAAGGAGCTTGGGTTTGAGGTGACCTATCTGTCTGTGGATGAATACGGGCATATCTCACTTGAAGAGTTGAAAAGGGCTGTCAGGCCGGATACGATCCTGGTATCCATTATGTTTGTCAACAATGAGGTCGGAGCCATCCAGCCGATCGACGAGGCGGGAGAGATCATTAAGAGCGTCAATCCAAGGACCTTATTTCATGTTGATGCGGTGCAGGGCTTCGGAAAGCTGCGCCTGCTTCCGAAGAAGTGGAAGATCGACATGGTATCGGTAAGCGGACACAAGATACACGGACCAAAAGGAACCGGTTTTTTGTATATTGACGAAAAGGTCAAGATCAAACCGATCATCTATGGCGGAGGTCAGCAAAACGGTTATCGTTCCGGTACGGAAAATATTCCGGGTGTAGCCGGACTTGGAAAGGCGAGTGAACTGATCTACAAGGATCTTGTGGAGGATACCAACCGCCTGTATGAATTGAAAAAAAGACTGGTGGAGGGGCTGTTAAAGATCGATCGTGTCAAGATCAACGGACCGCAGGATGAGACCGGAGCTCCGCATATTGTATCGGCATCTATTGCCGGTATTCGGTCAGAGGTTATGCTGCATTCACTGGAAGATAAGGGTATCTATGTATCGGCAGGAAGTGCCTGTGCCTCACACAAGCATACGGTCAGTGATACGTTAAATGCCATGAAGCTTTCCACGGATCTGATGGATTCCACCATACGTTTCAGCCTGAGTGTATTTACGACACAGGAAGAAATTGACTATACACTGAAATGCATCTATGAGCTTGTGCCGATGCTGCGCAGATACACAAGACACTGAACAAAACCGGTATATAAGACAGATATGCGATATATATGCAGAATATACATGTAAAATATATGCGATCGGGAGACACCGGTCATATCATGAGAGGAGAAAGAAATGTTTACCGCATTTTTAATTAAGTACGCTGAGATTGGAGTAAAGGGTAAAAACAGATATATTTTTGAAGAAGCACTTGTAAAACAGATTGAGTTTGCCCTTTCCAAAATAGAGGGTCAGTTCAAGACAAGAAGAACACAGGGAAGAATTTATGTGGATGCAGTCAGTGAGTTTGATTTTGACGAGACGGTAGCCGCACTCAAAAAAGTATTTGGTATTTCCGGCATCTGCCCGGTTGTATATGTAGAGGATGAAGGCTTTGAAAAGCTGGGGAAGGATGTCATCAATTTTATTGAAAATGTGTATCCGGATAAAAATAAGACCTTTAAGGTATGTACCAGAAGGGCCAGAAAAAATTATCCAAAGAGCTCCATGGAGGTCAACGCCGACATGGGCGGTATTATTTTAGATGCTTTCCCGGAGATGAAGGTGGATGTACACAATCCGGATATCGAGCTTAATATCGAGATCAGGGAAAAGATATATATTTATTCAGAGGTTATTCCGGGCCCCGGCGGAATGCCGGTGGGCACCGGTGGAAAAGCAATGCTTCTGCTGTCCGGTGGTATCGATTCTCCGGTAGCCGGATATATGATCAGTAAGCGAGGGGTAACTCTTGAGGCTGTATACTTCCATGCACCGCCGTACACCAGTGAAAGAGCCAAACAAAAGGTTGTGGATCTGGCACGCTTTGTATCCGAATATTCCGGTCCGATCAATCTGCATGTGATCAACTTTACGGATATCCAGCTTTACATTTATGAGAAATGCCCTCATGATGAGCTGACCATTATCATGCGCCGCTATATGATGCGTATTGCTGAAATGATCGCCAAAGAGACGGAATGTCTGGGACTGGTAACAGGAGAAAGCATCGGTCAGGTGGCAAGCCAGACGATGCAGGCGCTGATGGCGACCAATGAAGTATGTACCCTTCCGGTTTACCGTCCGCTCATCGCATTTGACAAACAGGATATTGTGGATATTTCTGAAAAGATCAATACCTATGAGACCTCCATCCTGCCGTTCGAGGACTGCTGCACCATATTTGTGGCAAAGCATCCGGTTACCAAGCCCAATTTAAAGGTGATCAGACAGCATGAGCAGAATGTGTTTGATAAGATTGATGAAATGGTGGAAACAGCACTTAAGACACGTGAGATCATCAAAGTGCAGTAAAGCTGCGGTAAAACTGCGGTAAAACCGCAGTCCGGCATATCTATCGGGTGCAGATGCAGTTATCGATGTCATCCATGGTTGGGGCATTGTTGGAGGTATCTCCATGCCCTCTTTTGTCGGTATTGCTGATCCATACCACAAAGGGCGTATCCAGCGTGCCGCGGCTCTGGATGTATATATGGCAGTCGGAAGCATGAGCTGATTTGATGAGAGCTTCGTAGGTCGGCTGGTTGAGATCCGGTAAACAAAGCGTATCCATAATCTCTGCAGCAAGGGTATTGCCAGAAGGCGTGCTTAAATCCTCGAGCTTGGTGGGATTGCTGAGACTGTTGAGCAGAGCCGTGCTGGCAGCATCCTCGGATGTCTTTGGATCGGTCGCTGCGTAGGTCAGTGCTTTGGAAATGGAATCGACAAGCTGCAAATCGCTGGAAACACGAGATTTTTGTACATAAATCATATAAGTCGGAACCAAAATACCGACCAGAACTGCCATGATCGCAAGAACGATAATCAGTTCAACCAATGAAAAACCTTTATTTTTCTTCATAACAGAACCCCTCCCCTTTTATGAAATATCGTTTATTATATTAAGGATAGCAGAGCAGGTGTTGAATTACAAGGTAAAAAATCAGCCGGTATATAATACCGGCTGAATGCACTCTTTACAATATGTGACATCTGCTATACAGATGTCAGGTTGTGCACGGTTGATACCGCGAACTCAATTAAATAATGTAAGGTTTCAATACTGCTAATACATCATCAATGTTGTCTTCTGCGTGGATGTTTAAATCGATCGGCTTAGAAAGATCTAAACTGAAGATACCCATGATAGATTTTGCATCGATTACATATCTTCCTGAAACAAGATCGAAATCATAATCGAATTTTGTGATGTCATTAACAAATGATTTTACTTTGTCAATTGAGTTTAATGAAATCTGAACTGTTTTCATTAAAAATTCCTCCTTTTCAATTAATACCTTCTCCCTTATACTAAAGGTTAGATATTGAAAAGTCAATAAGAAAAGAGTACAAAGATTGTGAAAAAAAAGATACAAAATGTGGCATTTCATAACCTGGGATGTAAAGTGAACTCTTATGAGTTGGATGTTGTGCAACAAAAATTTGAAGAAAAGGGATACTGTATTGTACCTTTTGATGAAAACGCAGATATTTATATTGTTAATACTTGTACAGTGACCAATATTGCAGACAGAAAAAGCAGGCAGATGCTGCATCAGGCCAAAAAGAGAAATCCGGATGCTCTGGTAGTGGCATTGGGCTGTTATGTGCAGACGGACAGCGAGCAGGTCAAGCTGGATCCGTGCATTGATCTGGCGATCGGTAACAACCGGAAAAAGGATACGGTTGAGATCGTGGAGGATTATCTTGCAAAAAATGAACAGGGCAGCTATGGTGCGGATGCCGGCAATAAAGTTCCCGCTTTGGAAGCGGCAGACTGTCAGGACAAGCCAACACAGAATCGGGCGGTCATAGATATCGGCCACACAAATGAATATGAAGAAATGCAGCTTAAAAAAACGGGGGAGCATACCCGGGCATATATCAAGATTCAGGACGGCTGCAATCAGTTTTGTACGTACTGCATTATTCCGTTTGCCAGGGGACGGGTCCGTTCGCGGCAGCCGGAGGATATCAGAAGTGAGATCGAAGGACTGGTCCGGGCAGGATACCGGGAATTTGTTCTGACAGGGATTCATATCAGCTCCTATGGGGTGGATTTTGAACCGGATCATTTCAAAGAAACAGAGCTGTCGGCGGAAACGGACAAGGAAACGGTAGCTTATGGAAAAGGAATATCCAGACTGGAGGAGCTGATTGATTTTGTCCATGGGATTGACGGAGTGGAAAGGATACGTCTGGGATCCCTGGAGCCGAGAGTGGTGACCGAGGGTTTTGCCAGACATTTATCCGGTCTGCCAAAGATATGTCCTCATTTTCATCTGTCGCTGCAAAGCGGCTGTGATGAGACACTTCGCCGCATGAACCGGCATTATACAACCGAAGAATACCGCCGGGGAGTGGAGTATCTGCGGAAATATTTTGATGCTCCGGCCATTACCACCGACGTTATTGCGGGATTTCCGGGTGAGACAGAGGAAGAATTTCAGCAGACCGTGGAATTTCTATCCGATATTCAGTTTTTTGAAATGCATATATTCCCTTATTCCCTAAGAAAGAATACGGTGGCGGCCACTATGTCCGGACAGATAGACGGCAGTGTCAAAAAGAAGAGAGCACACGAGCTTCTTTTGCTGGAACAGAAGCAGTCTCTTGCCTACCGGCAGTCCTTTATCGGAAAAGAAGAGGCTGTCCTTTTGGAAGAGCAAAAAGAAATCAACGGGAACAGATATATGATCGGTCATACCACAAGATATGTAAAGGCTGCCAAAAGAATGGATGATAAGATGGCAGAAAAAGAGTTGTCCGGACAGATTGTAACCGGCAGACTGAAAGGAATGCTGACGGATGAGATTCTGGAGCTGGAGGACTGTTAAATTCCGGAGAGAGACCGGCATGACGGTGGACTGCAGAGTCTGATTGCAGAGTTTTTGCGGCTGTGAAGTTGTAATTTTATGGGAAATGGGGTAAAATAACTATATCTATGGATAAAGGACGTGATAAAATGCCAGATTTAGAAAGTACACAGTATTTTAAAGTTACGGAGCCGGAAAACGGCGTTAAGATAGTTTTATCTACCGTATATGAAGCACTTACAGAAAAAGGATACGATCCCGTCAGCCAGATCGTCGGCTACATTATGTCAGGGGATCCGACCTATATTACAAGTCATATGAACGCCAGAAGCCTGATCATGAAGGTTGAACGTGATGAACTGGTTGAAGAAATGTTAAAGCAGTACATTCGGACAAATAATTGGAAATAAGAGGATATACTTATGAGGATCATGGGACTGGATTTCGGATCAAAAACGGTAGGAGTTGCTGTCAGTGATCCTTTGTTGGTTACGGCACAAAGTGTGGAGATCATCCGCAGAAAATCGGAAAACAAGCTGAGACAGACCTTGGCGAGAATTGAAGAACTGATTGAAGAGTATGAGATTGACCGGATTGTGATCGGTCTGCCTAAAAATATGAACAACACGGAGGGTGAGCGTGTTGAAAAGAGCAGGGAATTTGCCGATATGGTGTTCCGCCGCACGGGAATAGAGCCGGTCATGTGGGATGAGAGACTGACCACGGTATCTGCGGACCGTGTCATGATGGAGGCCGGAATCCGCCGTGAAAATCGTAAAGAATACGTTGATGCGATTGCAGCATCCTTTATCCTGCAGGGATACCTTGACAGCCTGAGGCTGCAGGAAAAACAGTGACAGATGGTTTTGCTATGGGCAAGGAGATAAACGTGGAAAAGATTAAATTTAGCCAGCAGGGATCGGAACCTGTTGAATTTTATGTATTGGAACAGACCAGACTGGGTGGGGTCAACTACCTTTTAGTGACAGATAAAGAAGACGGAGACGCAGAAGCCCTGATCCTGAGGGATTTGTCGTCAGAGGAAGATACGGAAGGTGTATATGAAATTGTCAGCGATGATCAGGAGCTTGATGCTGTAGCTGCCATTTTCGAGGATATCCTGGAGGATGTTGATTTTGTGTCAGATGATACACAGGACTAAGATACAGGACAAAAGGATACACAAATAAAAATAACAGATTAGACATGATAAAAATCCCGATATGATTACCGGGATGATAATAAATAAATACAAAAAGTAACTGCCTGTAAAAACGGCATGACAGGGATTTTGTTCATAAAAAATGCGGATAAGCTTTACGGATGTGGGATTAAGCTTTGACAACCGCTTTTGGAGAAGAAATTCACGGAATGCAGGATCTGCAGACAGATAAGAATGTGGAGGAATATTAATTGAATAAAAAGAAAATAACAGCTCCATCCAAACTCAAGATTATACCCTTGGGCGGTCTGGAGCAAATTGGTATGAATATTACTGCCTTTGAATATGAAGACAGTATTATTGTTGTGGATTGCGGATTGTCATTTCCGGAGGATGATATGCTTGGTATTGATCTCGTGATTCCGGATGTGACCTATTTAAAGGAAAATCAGGACAAGATCAAAGGCTTTATGATCACCCACGGTCATGAGGACCATATCGGAGCCCTTCCCTATGTATTAAAGGACGTTCCGGCACCGATCTATGCGACCAACCTTACCATGGGAATTATTGAAAATAAGCTCAAAGAGCATGGAATGGAACGTATCGTAAAGCGCAAGGTGGTCAAATTCGGACAGATCATCAATTTCGGAAATTTCAGGATTGAATTTATCAAGACCAATCACAGCATCGTAGATGCGGCAGCCCTTGCCATTTATTCACCTGCCGGTATCGTGGTTCATACCGGAGACTTTAAGGTAGATTACACCCCGGTATTCGGAGATGCCATTGATCTTCAGAGATTTGCCGAAATCGGCAAAAAAGGTGTTCTGGCACTTATGTGTGACAGTACCAATGCCGAGAGACCGGGATTTACCCAGTCTGAAAAAACAGTCGGCAAGACATTTGACAGTCTTTTTGCGGAGTATGCCGGAACGCGTATTATCATTGCAACCTTTGCATCCAATGTGGACAGGGTGCAGCAGATCATCAATTCAGCTTATAAATTTGGCCGGAAGGTTGTTGTGGAAGGCCGGAGTATGGTCAGTATCATCGATACCGCAGCCAGTCTTGGCTGCCTCAATGTACCGGACAATACCCTGATTAATATTGAAGAGCTCAAAAATTATCCGGACGATCGGACTGTCATTATCACGACCGGAAGTCAGGGTGAGAGTATGGCGGCTCTGAGCCGTATGGCAGGCGGTATACACCGCAAGGTCAGCATTGGTCCCAATGATACCGTTATTTTTTCATCACATCCGATCCCGGGCAATGAAAAAGCGGTATCCCGTATTATCAATGAGCTTTATGCCAAAGGTGCCAGAGTTATCTTTCAGGATACACATGTTTCCGGACATGCCTGTCAGGAAGAGATCAAGCTTCTCTATACACTGGTCCATCCCAAATATGCGATCCCGGTACATGGCGAATACCGTCATCTGATCGCACAGGCCAATCTCGTAAAGGGACTTGGATATGACAGTGAAAATATTTTCATCCTAAGCTCCGGTGATGTTCTGGAGATCGGCGAAGATGACGCGGCAGTTGTAGGCAAGGTACCGACCGGTGCCGTATATGTCGATGGCCTCGGGGTCGGGGATGTCGGCAACATCGTATTGCGAGACCGGCAGCATCTGGCAGAGGATGGTATCCTGATCGTTGTTATGGCGTTGGAATCCGCGAGCAATTATCTGGTGTCCGGACCTGACATTGTTTCGAGAGGATTTGTATATGTCAGGGAATCGGATGAACTGATCGACGGAGCACGAGGGATTGTCATAGATCTGATGGAACGCTTTCAGGAAAGAAATGTTTCGGACTGGGGCAGGATAAAAGCAGCCATCAAAGACAATCTTGGCGATTATCTGTGGAAAAAGACCAAACGCCGTCCGATGATCCTGCCGATCATTATGGAAGTGTAGACAACTGAGTAAAAATACCTTGAGGGGCTTGCATGAGTGAATATATACAGATTACCAATGATTATTTACAAAGACTTCGTGATGACAGTATCTGTCAGGAATATTTCAGACAGAAGGAGCTGGTCGCGACACAGTATCCGGAACTGAAGGTGCAGATTGACGAATTCAGGAAACGCAATTTTAAGTTGCAAAATGAGACGGATTCGGATAGACTTTTTGATGAAATTGATTACTTTGAAAGGGAATATGAGGAATTTCGGAAAAATCCGATCGTAAATGACTTCCTTGCGGCAGAGCTTGCATTCTGCCGTATGTATCAGGAGCTTGAAGAATATATCGGTGAAGCTTTTGCCAAGGATTTCGATTTGTCAAAATAGGAGGAGCTTGTGTATGGAGGCAAAAAAAGTCGTCGGAGCGTTCGTGGGCATGGTTATACGTGTGATCATTGCTCTGGTTGTTCTTTATTATTTATATCATACTGCGATTACTGCCTATAGTTTTGGCTACCGTATTTTTGCGGATCTGCCTTGTGCGATCGCGCCCGGCAGAGATATTCAGGTGACGGTCACAGATACCATGGACAATAAGGAAATTGCCAGGGAATTTGAAAAGGTCGGACTGGTTGAGGATTGGAAACTGTTCTGGGTGCAGATCCAGCTGTCAGAGTACAAGGATGATATTCAGCCCGGAACCTATACGCTCAATAATTCCATGAATTCCGAAGAACTGCTGACCGGTATTGCGGGCGTGACAGAAGAAACAGATGACGGAACGACCGATTCTGCACAGGATGCTTCAGGAAGCGGCGCGGAAGAGACTATCATGAACAATACGGATGATGTGATAGTTCCTGAAAATGAAGAAGAAAGCAACAGTGAAGTCACTTCACAAGAGGATGACAGTTCCGATGGGGAAAGCGAATAAAAGAGGTCACATATGATTACCGATGAGCGATTTGTTGCCTACATCAATTCCTTGGATGCAGGCAATCCGGCTTATCTGGATGAACTCGAAGCATATGCCATACAGACACAGGTGCCGATCATACGTAAAGAGATGCAGAGCTTTATGCGCACAATGCTTTTGATGAATAAACCGAAGCGGATCCTGGAAGTGGGAACTGCGATCGGTTTTTCTGCTTTATTGATGAGCGAGTTTATGCCACAGGACGGACAGATTACAACAATAGAAAATTACGAAAAAAGAATACCGATAGCGAGAGCTAATTTCCAAAAATACGGAAAGAAAGACCGGATCACGCTGTTGGAGGGAGATGCTGCCGAGGTATTAAAGACATTGGAGGGACCATATGATTTTATATTTATGGATGCCGCCAAGGGGCAGTACATCCATTATCTGCCGCAGATCATGCGGATCCTCACACCGGGAGGTGTGCTGATCTCCGACAATGTCATGCAGGATGGCGATATTATCGAGTCCAAATATGCCGTCACAAGAAGAGATCGCACGATCCACAGAAGGATGCGGGAGTATCTGTATACCCTGACACATCATGAGGAATTGCAGACAAGCATTCTGACACTGGGAGACGGAGTGGCTGTTTCCGTACGGAAATAAAAATCTGCATGAAAAAAGAGCATAGGTACAGGGTGGTCCGGCACGGAGATGGATATCTGACCGGCTGCCGGAGACTGTAGTTTTATATGGGAGATAAAAATGAGAAAACCTGAGTTGTTAATTCCGGCCAGCAGTCTGGAAGTATTAAAAACCGCTGTTATATTTGGTGCAGATGCCGTTTATATCGGCGGAGAGGCTTTTGGACTTCGTGCCAAGGCCAAAAATTTCACACCGGAAGAAATGAAAGAGGGAATTGAGTTTGCGCATGCCCACAATGTCAAGGTGCATGTGACGGCCAATATCCTTGCACACAATTATGATCTGGACGGAGCTGCGCGGTATTTCCGGGAGCTTGCAGAGCTTAAGCCGGATGCTGTTATCGTAGCTGATCCCGGCATGGTGATGTTAGCAAAGGCTAACTGTCCGGATATTGATATCCATATCAGTACACAGGCCAACAATACCAATTACATGACCTTCCGCTTCTGGTATGAGCAGGGAATCCGCCGTGTCGTATGCGCAAGGGAGCTTTCACTTGCCGAGATTAAGCAGATCCGGGAAAATATTCCGGAGGATATGGAAATCGAGAGCTTTATTCACGGAGCCATGTGTATTTCCTATTCCGGACGCTGTCTTTTGAGCAACTATTTTACCGGAAGGGATGCCAATCACGGAGCCTGTACACATCCGTGCCGTTGGAAATATGCGGTTGTGGAGGAGAGCAGACCGGGAGAATACCTTCCTGTTTATGAAAATGAACGTGGAACCTATATTTTCAATTCCAAGGATCTGTGTATGATCGAATATATTCCGCAGATGCTGGAGGCCGGTATCGACAGCTTCAAGATTGAAGGCAGGATGAAGACTGCCCTGTATGTCGCAACCGTTGCACGTACCTATCGCAGGGCGATCGATGCGGCACTGCAGGGAGAGGAAGCTTTTAAACAGATCTTACCATGGGCAAAGGAAGAAATATCCAAGTGCACCTACAGACAGTTTACGACCGGCTTTTATTTCGGAAAGCCGGATGAAACGACACAGATCTATGACAGCAATACCTATATCAACGAATATATCTATCTGGGAATTGTGGGCAGGGCAGAAGGACAGAACGTTTTTATTGAACAGAAAAATAAATTTGTCGTCGGCGAAACGATTGAGATCATGAAGCCGGACGGCACCAATGTACCGGCAAAGGTTCTTTCCATTACAGATGAAGAGACCGGCGAAGCGATGGAGAGCGCACCGCATCCGCAGCAGCAATTAAAGGTTGAGCTGGATCAGCCGGCAGCCGTCTATGACCTGCTTAGAAAAAAGGCCCCGGAGGCATAACCTTCTTGACCGCCGTTTACTCACTCTGCTATAATGACAGATGTGTGAACGACGGTCGGAAAAAAATTTTAAAAATGGGCTTGCATTTTTGAAAAAATAAGAGTATCTTATCTATATGAAATAGATAACGGTGTTGAAGCCACCGACATAAGATATTTTGAACAAAGATGTTCCAACCGCATGGTTTGGAACTTTTTTTATGCTTTAAAATATCAGCTCCCAATAAAAAGCAAAGGAGATAGGAACAAATGAGTGAGGTTATGAATGTCGAAGAAATCTTCGGAAAAAATGTATTTACCCTTGGCAAAATGAAAGAACGTCTGCCAAAGGACGTTTTTAAAGAGGTTAAGAAGGTTATGGATCAGGGCGGCGAGCTCTCCATGGCAGCTGCCAATGTAGTAGCAAAGGCTATGAAGGACTGGGCTGTAGAAAACGGAGCTACCCATTATACACACTGGTTCCAGCCATTGACCGGTATTACCGCTGAAAAGCATGATGCATTTGTGACTCATCCGGATGAGATGGGCAAGATGATCACAGAGTTTTCCGGTAAAGAGCTGATCAAAGGTGAGCCGGATGCCTCTTCATTCCCTTCAGGCGGTCTTCGCGCCACATTCGAAGCAAGAGGTTATACAGCATGGGATATTACTTCTCCCGCATTTTTAAAGGAAGCTGCAACAGGTGCGATCCTCTGCATCCCGACAGCATTTTGTTCATACACAGGTGAAGCACTGGATAAAAAGACACCTTTGCTTCGTTCTATGGAAGCTGTATCCAAACAGGCACTTCGTATTGTCAAATTATTCGGCAACACAGAGGCAACCAGAGTTACCGCATCCGTTGGACCCGAACAGGAATATTTCCTGGTTGATGAAAAATTATACAAACAGCGTCCCGACCTGATGTTTTCCGGACGTACCTTATTCGGAGCACTTCCTCCGAAAGGACAGGAAATGGAAGATCATTACTTCGGTGTCATCCGTGAACGTGTCGGCGCATTTATGAAGGACTTAAATGAAGAGCTGTGGAAGCTTGGCGTAACCGCTAAGACACAGCACAACGAGGTTGCTCCCGCCCAGCATGAGTTAGCACCGATTTACGAGACAGCCAATATTGCCGTTGACCACAACCAGCTGGTTATGGAGACAATGAAGCGTGTTGCCGTAAAGCATGGCATGAGATGCTTATTGCATGAAAAACCGTATGCAGGTGTAAACGGATCCGGTAAACATGACAACTGGTCTATTACAACCGACAATGGCGTCAACTTATTGGAGCCCGGCGATACACCCAATGAAAATATCCAGTTTTTACTGGTACTTGCCTGCATCATGAAAGCTGTTGACACACATGCAGACCTGCTCCGTCAGTCAGCTTCAGACGTTGGTAACGATCACAGACTTGGAGCCAACGAGGCGCCTCCGGCTATCATTTCCATGTTCCTTGGCGAGCAGCTTGAGGATGTTGTAAAACAGCTTGTTGAAACCGGAATCGCAGACAGTGTAAAGCATGGCGGCAAGCTGGAGACCGGTGTATCTACCCTGCCCGATCTGCAGAAGGATGCAACAGACCGTAACCGTACATCGCCTTTTGCATTTACCGGCAACAAATTTGAATTCCGTATGGTTGGTAGTGCAGACTCTATCGCCGGTCCCAACACGACCTTAAATGCCATCGTTGCAGAAGCATTCTGCGAAGCCGCCGATATTCTGGAAAAAGCAGATGATTTTGATGTCGCAGTACATGATCTGATCAAGGAATACATGACCAAACATCAGAGAATCGTCTTCAACGGAAACGGCTATTCCGATGAATGGGTCAAAGAAGCTGAAAAGAGAGGACTCCCCAATATTAAGTCCATGATCGAAGCTGCAAGCACTCTGACATCCGACAAGGCAGTTGCTTTATTTGAAAAATTCGGCATCTATACAGAGGCTGAGCTGAAATCCCGTGAAGAGATCATTTACGAGACCTATGCTAAATCTATCAACATTGAAGCTCTGACCATGATCGATATGGCAGGCAAGCAGATCATTCCTGCTGTTGTCAAATATACAAAGGTACTGGCAGATTCTGTAAATGCCGTAAAAGCAGCCGGTGCAGATGCAACTGTTCAGACAGATCTGTTGAAACAGGTCAGCAAAAAGCTGGAAGCTATGCAGAAAGCACTTGTCAAACTGGAAAAAGCAGAAGCAAAAGGCTCTGCCATGACAGATGCCAAAGAACAGGCATTCTATTATAAGGATACGGTTATGGTAGTTATGGCTGAATTGAGAAAACCTGCAGATGAGCTTGAGATGATCGTTGACAAGGATCTGTGGCCGCTTCCTACATATGGCGAGCTGATGTTTGAAGTCTAAGCTGTTGTAACAGGCTGAGACGCAAATAAAACGGATCAAGTGTGTGAGTAGTAATTGAGCGTGAAAATAAACGAAAAGGATGGGTGTGAAGGCACCTGTCCTTTTTTTAGCGCGTACAGAAGGGCGGGAAAAAGTAGGAATAACAACAGATCATAAAAAATGGCAGAACATGAAAAAAGTAAAAAAGAACAGGTAAAAAGAACAGGTAAAAAAAACAGGTAAAAAAATAAAATTTGTGCTTGCATTTTGTCTGCGGATTGTGTATACTAACAAATGTTGAAGCGCTATCGCCAAACGGTAAGGCAACGGACTCTGACTCCGTCATTTCCAGGTTCGAATCCTGGTAGCGCTGCTAAAGGGTCATTTGCTGATGGTTATCGGCAGATGGCTTTTTATTTTTTCTGCAGTATATAACCACGGATGTAGTCTCCGGTATAGTCGCCGTTGTAGCTGCCGGTAACCGGTCGCCAATGGACAGAGCGGCAGACAGGGATTGGGATAATGCAGATTCAGGGGAGAAAAGAATAAGATGATGGACAGGCTTTCGGATGAATAAAACCATCCGGAGGCCTTTTCTTGTGCAAATTGTACAAAAGAAATGGACCGAAATAACTCTTTTTGCTGAAAATGATATTTGGTATTGCTTTCGTGGCGGAAACATGATAGATTGAATTTACGGAAACGTTACCAATGAGCAGATAAGCCGAGGTAACGTTACCAATGGGAACGTTACCAAAGCAAAACAAGTAACTATTTTTTAGAAAGAGAGAGGAAAAAAGTATGAAAAAGAAATTAATCAGTGCTTTACTTTGTGTAAGCATGATTGCAGCCAGCCTTGTTGGTTGCGGCAGCACAGCTTCTGAGTCTAACGGATCAGCAGCAGAAACAACAGAAACAACAGAAGCAACAGAAACAACAGAAGTTGCAGAAGAAACAAAAGGATCTTCTGAAGGTGGTCAGGTTTACTGGTTAAACTTCAAACCTGAAGCTGATGAAGCATTACAGCAGATCGCAAAAGATTACACAGACGAAACGGGTGTTCCTGTTAAGGTTGTAACCGCTGCATCCGGAAATTACGAATCTACATTGACAGCAGAGATGGACAAATCAGATGCTCCTACATTATTTGTAGTAGGTAATCAGGCAGCTGTTAAGACATGGGGCAGCTACTGCATCGACTTAAAGGGAACAGATATCTACAACGAACTGACAACAGACGACTTTACATTATATGATGCAGACGGAAGAGCAGTTTCCATCGGCTACTGCTACGAAAGTTTTGGTATCATCACCAACAAAAAGCTCTTAGCTGAAGCTGGTTATTCACTGGATGACATCACAGACTTCGATTCATTAAAAGCAGTTGCAGACGATATTCACGCACGTGCTGATGAACTCGGATTTGATGCATTTACTTCTTCAGGTATGGATGATTCATCTTCATGGAGATTTACAGGTCACTTAGCAAACATGCCTTTATATTATGAAGAGCAGGCTGACAACTGGACAGAATGCCCTGCAGAAATCAAAGGTACATACCTTGACTTATACAAGAACATCTGGGATCTTTACATCACAGACTCTGCTGTAGAGCCTTCTACACTGGCAACAGGCGGATATGATGCAGAAGCAGAATTCAAAAACGGTGAAGCAGTATTCTACCAGAACGGTACATGGGAATATGATGCAGTCAGCGAGTCATGGGCTGATGAAGATCTGGCTATGATCCCGATCTACTGTGGCGCTGAAGGCGAAGAAAATGCAGGTCTTTGCTCCGGTACAGAAAACTGCTGGGCAGTTAACAAAAACGCATCTGAAGCAGATATCAACGCAACTATTGATTTCATGACATGGTTAGTAACATCTGAAAAAGGTACAAAGATGATGTCAGAGCAGTTTGGCGAGATCCCTTACAAGAACGCAGCACCCAACGGTAATGTATTCTTCCAGGATTCAGCTAAATACATCGACGAAGGCAAATATGTTGTTGACTGGGCATTCAACTACACTCCTAACGTAAATGACTGGAGAGCAGGCCTTGTAGCAGCTATGAACCAGTACGATGCAGGCGGATCATGGGACGACGTTGAAACAGCTTTCGTAGCAGGATGGGCAACACAGTACAAACTGGCAAACGAATAAAAAGTAACATATAAACAAAATGGGGCGGGATGATGTCTCGCCCCATTTTTAAAAAATAAGGGTTTTACGGGTATCAGAACATGAAAAAGAAAAAGAATCAAACGAGTAGTGTAAATTCAACGATGATTACACGTCCGATCGCAAAACTTTTTCCGGTATTTTTACTGCCGATCACAGTTGCGTTCTTAATCGGATTTGTATATCCCTTTTTAAAAGGTTTTTATCTGTCATTTTGCACATTCACTACAACAAGTGATGCAAAATTTATCGGTATCAGCAATTACATAAAAGCATTCCAGGATGCTACATTTGTTCATGCATTTGGCTATACATCACTTTATACGGTTGTATCTTTAGTGCTTGTCAATGTGCTGGCATTTTTCCTGGCGTTCCTTCTGACACAAAAGATCAAAGGAACCAACATTTTCCGTACTGTATTTTTCATGCCGAACCTGATCGGCGGTATCGTACTCGGTTATATCTGGAGTATGATCTTTGACGGTGTTTTAAGTCATTACGGAACAAATATTTTATTGGAAACAAGATATGGTTTTTGGGGATTGATCATTTTGATGTGCTGGCAGCAGATCGGTTATATGATGATTATCTATATTGCAGGTATTCAGTCTATTCCGGAGGATCTGATCGAGGCAGCACGTATTGACGGAGCAACCAAGATGCAGACGTTATTCAGGATCACACTTCCCAACTTAATGCCCTCTGTTACAATCTGCTTATTCCTGTCTTTGACAAACGGCTTTAAGCTGTTTGACCAGAACCTTGCATTGACAGGTGGTCAGCCGTTTAGCTGGCAGGCAGATGGTACTGTTGTCAAGACAACAGAAATGTTGGCATTGAATATTTTTAATACATTTTACGGACAGTCATCTACTGCAAGAGGTGTAGCTCAGGCAAAAGCAGTGCTGTTCTTTGTACTGGTTGCAGCTATTTCACTGATTCAGTTATCCGCAACCAAAAATAAGGAGGTGCAGCAGTAATGAAAAACAAGAAAAAAGGTGCCGGAATGATTCCCGGACTGATCGTTCTTATTATTGCATCAGTAGCATGGGTACTGCCCATTCTTCTGGTATTTATGAATTCATTTAAGAAAAACACCTTCGTAAAGACAGCTACCTTTGCGTGGCCCTCCGGCGAAAATGCTGCCGGCTTTGATAATTACATCAAAGGTGTGACCTTCGGTAATTATCCTTTTGGAAAATCTGTTATGTACAGTGTTACCATTACAATTCTGGCAACCCTGTTGATTTTACTGTTTTCGTCTATGGCGGCATGGTACATCACACGTGTTAATAACAAGTTTTGTAAGACCATGTATTATATTTTTGTTTTTTCGATGGTAGTTCCTTTCCAGATGGTTATGTTTACACTGGCTAAGACAGCGGATACCCTGAAGTTGAACACCCCCTTGACAATCCCCATTATCTATCTGGGATTTGGTGCCGGACTTGCCGTGTTTATGTTTACCGGATTTATCAAGGGATTACCATTGGAAATAGAAGAAGCGGCTGCAATTGACGGATGTAATCCTATTCAGACCTTCTTTTTGGTTGTACTTCCGATGTTAAAGCCCACAATGATTTCAGTAGGTATTCTGGAAATCATGTGGATCTGGAATGACTACCTGTTACCTTATCTGGTACTGGATCGTACAAAGTATATGACAATCCCGATCCATATCCAGTATCTGCAGGGAAGCTACGGTACCGTGGATTTGGGAGCGATCATGGCCCTTATCACACTGAGTATCATTCCTGTTATTATTTTCTACCTGACATGCCAGAAGCACATCATCAAGGGTGTGGCAGCAGGTGCTGTAAAAGGTTAATACAAGAGATTGAGAGAAATAAGTGTTATGCGAAAAAGTGGTGTGTTGCTTCCGATTTTCAGCCTTCCCGGCAAATACGGGATAGGATGCTTTTCAAAGGAAGCATATCGATTTATCGACTTTTTGGCGTCTTCGCGTCAGACCTATTGGCAGATCCTGCCACTAGGTCCGACGAGTTACGGAGACTCGCCCTACCAGTCGTTCTCTACCTTTGCAGGGAACCCTTATTTTATCAGCTTGGAAGGTCTCATAAGTGAGGGCCTTCTGAGCACAGAGGAATGCGAAAAAATTGATTTTGGTACTACTCCTAACTATATCAGCTATGATATAATGTACCGCAATCGTTTTTCACTGCTGAAGGTAGCTTATCATAGAGCCGATTTATCACAGGATAAGGCTTACAGACAATTCGAACGGGACAATGCGTTCTGGCTTGATGATTATGCTTTATATATGAGTGTAAAAAATAAGTTCCGGGATGTGAGTTTCGAACAATGGGACGAGGATATCAAAATGCGCCGTCCCGAGGCTGTCAGTGCATATACAGAGACACTGGCAGATGAAATAGGCTTTTATAAATTTTTACAATATAAATTTATGGAGCAGTGGACCAAGTTAAAAAAATATGCGAACAAAAAGGGTATTAAGATTGTCGGAGACATTCCTATTTATGTTTCTTATGACAGTTCGGATGCCTGGGCGCATCCGGAGCTCTTTGAACTGGATGAAAAAAAGGATCTGATCGCGGTTGCGGGATGTCCGCCGGATGGATTTTCGGCAGATGGTCAGCTGTGGGGGAATCCGATCTATCGATGGGATTATCATGAAAGCACGGGATACGCATGGTGGAAGCAGCGCATGAAAAAATGCACAGAGCTTTACGATGTGATCCGTATTGATCATTTCCGTGGATTTGATGAGTTTTATTCTATTCCTGCAGGTTCCTCCAATGCCGTAAACGGGACATGGAGAAAAGGACCCGGAATGAAGCTGTTTAATGCACTGAAGGAAACGCTTTCGGGAACACAGATTATTGCTGAAGATCTGGGATTTATCACAGATACCGTAAGAAAGCTGGTAAAGGACAGCGGATTTCCCAATATGAAGGTTTTGGAATTTGCTTTTGATGAAAGAGATTCCGGAAGCAGAAATGAATACTTACCTCACAATTACGTTCACAATTCAGTTGTATATACCGGAACGCATGACAATGAGACCATAGTGGGATGGCTTGGCGAGATTACAAAAGCAGAATATGAAAGAGTAAAGGATTATGTGGATTACCACGGCACCAGTGACGCGGAGATCGCAGACAAGCTGGTACGGTTAGCACATGCTTCCGTTGCGGATACCTGTATTATTCCGCTTCAGGATTATCTCCATCTTGACAATTCTGCCAGAATTAATAAACCTTCCACACTTGGTGGAAACTGGGTATGGAGGATGAATGCCGAAGATATCAATGAAGATCTCGCGGAAAAGATCGGCATGCTGACTGAATTATACGGACGAGGGTAAAAATATGGCAAACCTGACAATCAAAGATATTGCAAAAATTTGCGGAGTTGGAACCAGTACGGTATCGCGTGCTATGAATGATGATCCCGGGATCAATCCCGACACCAAAGAACGTATCTTAAAGGTGGTTGAGGAGTTTCATTACGTTCCCAACAACAGTGCCAGAAACCTGAAGGTAAGTGAGAATAATACCATAGGCGTATTGGTCAAAGGACGCAACAATCATTTCTTTCAGGGAATGTATACCTTTATTGAGCAGGAGCTTCAGAATGTCGGATATGATTTTATTCTCAGGGAAATATCCTGGGATGAGAACAATACCACAGAGGCTGTGGATATGGTCAAGTCACAGAGACTAAAGGGTCTTATTTTCCTTGGCGGTATGATAGAGGATCTGGATAAAATCCGCATGCATGTGGATATTCCCTATGTTTTTTGCACGGTTGCAACGGATTTTAATGTTTCTGACTGTAATCTTGTTGCAATTGATGATGAGAAGGAAAGCTGTAAAATTGTTGATTACCTCATAAAAAAGGGGCATAAAAAAATTGCTATCATAGCAGGACAGAAGCGGGATTTTGCTGTAGGAAGGATCCGGCTGAAGGGCTATAGAAAGGCATTGCGGGATCATGACATTGAATTTGATCCTGCATTGGTAGCATATCAGAGAGACGACCTGCCTGATTACAGCTGCGAAAACGGTTATGCGGTTATGAAGGATCTGTTGGATTCGGGCACAGAGTTTACGGCAGTTTACGCAATCTCTGATTTAACTGCCTTTGGAGCTTATAAAGCAATTTATGATGCTGGTAAAAAGATTCCTGGCGACTATTCGGTTGTCGGATTTGACGGAATAGAAATGACAAAATACATGTATCCTGCCTTGACGACCATAAGGCAGCCTGCGGAAGAGATGATCAAAAGTGCGATCGCGCTTCTGACCAAGGCAATTGCCGGAGAGGTTGAAAACCGCCGTATTATTTTCAAGGGCGAGCTGATTGAGCAGGATTCCGTCAAAGATATCACAACATGATGTTTTTTGAAGGAGTTATATATGGATTTTAATGCTGTTTATCATGAAGCAAATGATAATTATTGCTATCCATTTAATGATGATGAACTGATTATTAATATTAAGACCGGCTACGATATCAAGTCGGTCAATATTATTCTGGGAGACCCCTTTGCTAACGGTATTTTAGGCGGAGGAGAAGACTGGGAAGGCGAAAAAGAGGAGATTGTTTTTAAAAAACGTCTCAAAAATCAAATCTGGTGGACCACAACGGTAAAGCCACCCTACAAAAGACTGAAATACTATTTTGAACTGATCACGGATGATGAGAGATGGTATTATTTCGAAGACGGATTTTTAAGCGATGAGCAGAAAAATCTGGCAGGACGAAGCAGACAGTGCTTTGTATTTCCATGGATGAATCCGTGTGATGTCGCAAGGACACCGGCCTGGGTCAATGATACGGTATGGTATCAGATTTTTCCTGACCGTTTTTGTAACGGAGATCATTCACTGGATCCGGAAAATGTATGCCCGTGGAGAAGTCACAAGGAAACGGTTCTCAACGAAGAGTCTTTTGGAGGAGATCTGCAGGGTGTTATTTCTAAACTGGATTATCTGGAAAATCTGGGAATTACCGGTATCTACATGACACCTATCAATGAATCATATTCCAATCACAAATACGATACAGTCGATTACAAAAAGATCGATCCTCATTTTGGGGATGAACAGATTTTTAAGAATCTGGTGGATGAAGCGCACAGTCGCGGTATCCGTGTGATGCTTGACGGAGTCTTCAATCACAGTGGATATGATTTTGCACCATGGCAGGATGTACTGCAAAAAGGACCAGCATCGGAATATTACGACTGGTTTATGATCAATACATGGCCTCTTTCCGAAGGCGGCGGGCATGCACACAAGGGAGAATATTATACATTTGCTTTTTTTGATGATATGCCCAAATTAAACACCAACAATCCGGAGGTGCGCAAGTATTTCATTGATATCTGCGAAAACTGGGTCAGAGAGTATGGTGTAGACGGTATCCGTCTGGATGTAGCCAATGAAGTGTCACATCTGTTTTGTAAGGAGCTGCGTACGAGGCTGAAAGGTATTAACCCCGATATTTATATTCTGGGTGAGATCTGGCACAATGCGCTGCCCTGGTTAAGAGGGGACGAGTTTGATGCTGTCATGAATTATCCGCTGGGAGAAAGCATCAAGGACTTCTGGATTGATAAATCGCTGACCAATGAGGATTTTGAGTTTACGGTCAATCGCTGTTATACCATGTATATGCAGCAGATGAATGACGTGCTTTTCAATCTGTTGGATTCACATGATACCAAGAGACTGCGTTCGGATGTGAAAAGTCTGGATGCATACTTTGCCCAGCTGGCAGTGCTGTTCACGATGCCGGGAAGCCCGTGTATCTATTATGGAACGGAAATTGCCATGGAGGGTTCCTATGATCCCGACTGTAGACGCTGTATGCCGTGGGATGCCATCGAAAGAGGCGAATTTGATGACCGGATCAATATTATCCGGCAGCTGATCGAGCTTCGTAAGAAGGAGCCGCTTTTAAAGAGCCGCAATTTCCATTTCCCCAATGAATATACAAATCATCCGCGTCTGATCCAGTTCCAAAAGGTAGGCTGGAGTGATAACTATATTGATATTATTATCAATGCATCTGAGGAAGATGTGGAGATCGTCCCTAAGGGTGAGATTTTATTTGCAAGGCATTACATTGACAGCGCACTTTTGTGCAATGGTATTTTGATACGTCGGATCAATGAATAAAACCGATACGTGTACAACTAATTATCATACATACAGCAGCAATAAAAACTGTATGTGCAGAGACAAAATAAGAATATGGAGAGGTATAAGATGAAATTACAAGACTATCTGTCAGAAAAGTACAACAAAAAAATCGAAGACTGCAGCAATGCAGAGCTTTATGTAGCTCTGTTAAACCTGACAAAGGAAATGGCAGTTGAAAAAGTCAGTAACGAGGGAAAGAAAAAGCTGTATTATATTTCCGCTGAATTTTTGATCGGAAAGCTGTTATCCAATAATCTGATCAACCTTGGTGTCTATGATGATATCAAAGATGAGCTTGGTAAAGCCGGCAGATCACTTGCCGAGATCGAAGAGCTGGAGCCGGAACCGTCTTTGGGTAACGGCGGACTGGGAAGACTGGCAGCCTGCTTTTTGGATTCCATTGCAACACTTGGCTTAAACGGTGACGGTGTTGGATTAAATTATCATTATGGTCTGTTCAAGCAGGTGTTTGAAAACCATCTGCAAAAAGAAACTCCCAATCCCTGGATGGAAGAAAACAGCTGGCTTCACAAGACCGAGACCAGTTATCAGGTTGAGTTTGGCGGAATGACTGTTACCTCCAGAATGTATGATATTGATGTGACCGGTTACAATAACCGTACCACCAAGCTGCATCTGTTTGATATTGAATCAGTGGATGAAAGCATTGTGGGAGATACCATTGATTTTGATAAAGAGGCAATTGCGAAAAACCTGACATTGTTCCTGTATCCGGATGATTCGGATGACAAGGGACGTATGCTTCGTGTATATCAGCAGTATTTCATGGTAAGCAACGCAGCACAGCTGATTTTGGATGAAGCGGTTGCCAAGGGTTCGGATTTATACGATCTTGCGGATTATGCTACGATCCAGATCAATGATACACATCCTTCCATGGTAATTCCGGAACTCATCCGTCTGTTGCAGGAACGCGGCATCCGTATGGATAAGGCAGTTGATATTGTATCCAAGGTATGTGCATACACCAATCATACAATTTTAGCTGAAGCATTGGAGAAATGGCCGATTGCCTATATGGAAAAAGTAGTTCCGCAGCTGATGCCGATTATCCGGGAACTGGACAACCGTGTCCGTGAAAACGTTTCTGATGAAAGTACCTATATTATCAAGGATGGTCTGGTACACATGGCGCATATGGATATCCATTATGGCTATAGTGTTAATGGTGTTGCATATCTGCATACCGAAATTTTGAAAAATACCGAGCTTCACAATTTCTACAAGCTGTATCCTGAGAAGTTTAACAACAAGACCAATGGAATTACCTTCCGCCGTTGGCTGATGGCGTGCGATCCTGAGCTTGCAGGACTGATCACCGAGCTGATCGGGGATGGCTGGAAAAAGGATGCCATGGAGCTTACAAAGCTTGGCGAATTTGTTGACCGTGATGATGTGCTTGACCGTGTGCTTGCCGTAAAGGACAGCAAAAAAGCAGAGCTGGCCGGTTATCTGTCAAAAACACAGGGATTGGAAATTGATCCTAAATCCATTTATGATATACAGGTAAAACGTCTGCACGAATACAAACGTCAGCAGATGAATGCTTTATTTATTATCCACAAATATTTCGAGATCAAATCCGGTAAAAAACCGGCAAGACCGATCACCGCTATTTTCGGAGCCAAAGCTGCACCGGCATATGTTATTGCCAAGGATATCATTCATCTGATCCTGTGTCTGCAGGAGCTGATCGATCACGATCCTGAGGTAAGCCCTTACTTAAAGGTTATCATGGTAGAAAACTACAATGTGACCATGGCAGAAAAACTGATCCCGGCCTGTGATATTTCAGAGCAGATTTCACTGGCATCCAAGGAAGCATCAGGAACCTCCAATATGAAGTTTATGTTAAACGGTGCCATTACTTTAGGAACCAGCGACGGAGCCAATGTAGAAATTGCCGAGCTTGTCGGTGATGACAATATCTTTGTTTTCGGTGAGGATTCACAGACTGTCATTGATCGTTATGCAAGAGGTGATTACAACTCACGCTCTTATTATGAAAAGGATGACAAGCTCAAACGAGCTGTTGATTTTATTGTCAGCGATGAGCTTTTAAAGATCGGATGCAGAGAAAACCTGGAACGTCTGTATCATGAGCTGCTCAATAAGGACTGGTTTATGACATTCCCCGATTTTGAGGAATATGTTAAGACCAAGGAAAGCTGCTATGAAGCATATGAAGACCGTAAACGCTGGGCTAAGATGATGCTTGTCAATATCAGCAAGGCAGGTTTCTTCTCATCAGACCGTACCATTGACCAGTACAATAAAGAAATCTGGAAATTGTCATAAAAACGACCTGTAAAAAAGATTGTGATGCCGGAGGCGGACGTAATGTTACCTCCGGCATTTTTTGTATGTAAAAGAATATGAAAAATGGTTGACACACGAAAAATGCGGTGCTACAATTTTAATAATTTAATAAGCTAAACCGATGAAGTGGAGATAACGGCGTTAAAAGCCCATACAGAGAGCCTGTGTTGCTGAGATCAGGCAGGAAACCGGACGTCAAATGGACCACGGAGGGCGCAGGGAAAGATGGATTATCCATTGAGTATATTGCGACGTAAGGCATGCGTCAGTTGCCGGGGATATCGCAGGTATCCTGCAGAGCGTGTGAGTATCACAAATTCAAGGTGGCACCGCGGATAAATTGATTATTCGTCCTTGACAGATTTATTTCTGTCGAGGATTTTTTTATTCAAGGCAGAATGCACACATAAACAATAGTCATAGAGACAGGAGGACAATCACATGATTAAAGAAGCAATTGTAAAGATCGTCAACAAAGAGGATTTAAGCTATGATGAAGCTTATCAGGTAATGAATGAGATTATGGGTGGAGAGACAACACCGACACAGAATGCGGCTTTTCTGGCAGCACTGTCTACCAAAAGTGCCAAAGCAGAAACAACCGATGAAATTGCAGGATGTGCGGCAGCCATGCGTGATCATGCGACAAAGGTAGATACCGGCATGGACATTTTTGAAATTGTAGGAACCGGAGGAGATAATGCACAGAGCTTCAATATTTCTACAACCTCAGCTCTGGTTGCGGCAGCAGGCGGCATGAAGGTTGCCAAGCATGGAAACCGTGCGGCATCTTCCAAATGCGGAACCGCAGACTGTCTGGAGGCGCTTGGCGTTAATATTGCACAGGATCCCGACAAATGTATAGAATTATTAAAAGAAGCCGGCATGTGCTTCTTCTTTGCACAGAAATACCATGCATCCATGAAATATGTCGGTGCTATCCGCAAGGAATTGGGTTTCCGAACCGTTTTCAACATCTTAGGACCGCTTACCAATCCCGGAAGTCCCAAGATGCAGCTTTTAGGCGTATATGATGAATATCTTGTACAGCCGCTTGCACAGGTATTGATCAATCTTGGCGTAGAAAGAGGTATGGTCGTATATGGACAGGATAAGCTGGATGAGATCTCATTGAGTGCACCCACCACGATCTGTGAATTTAAAGATGGCTGGATGAAAAATTATGTGATCACTCCCGAAGAGTTTGGACTGACCAGATGTAAAAAATCAGATCTCGTCGGAGGAACTCCTGAAGAAAATGCAGCGATTACAAGAGCTATTTTAAATGGGGAAGAACACGGACCGAAGAGAGATGCCGTATTACTGAATGCAGGTGCAGCTCTTTATATCGGAAATAAAGCAGAAACATTTGCAGACGGTATCAAGCTGGCAGCAGAGTTGATCGATAGCAAAAAAGCAGTGGAGACACTGGAAAAGTTGATTGATATTAGCAATCGCTAACTATAAAAACTCCGATAAAGTATGTGAATAAGTGTAGAAAGCAGGTGTGTCTGATATACTCCGGTCATGTCAGATACGCCTGCTTTTATTATTGTACGTCCGGCGGAGCATGTTACTGCCAGGTGGCGCATGTTTCTGCTTGACGACGCCTGTCATTGATTGACTGGTCCGTATATTGCCGGCATGATATCAATTTTCGGATTGATATGTATTTTTTCTCGCTTAAAAACGGATACTATCAGATGAGAGGCTAATATCGGTGAGGTTAAAACGATTTTCAGCTTTCATAACATATGTAAATACGTGTCAAAGTTTGTTGACAGATACCGAAAAATTGCGCAAAATCATAGTAGAGAAGTTGAATGATGAAAGGAATGATACAATGCGTTATGACGTTGCGGTGATCGGAACCGGTCCGGGTGGTATATCGGCTGCGATCACACTCAGGATCCGCAATAAAAGTGTTTTATTTCTGGGGAATCCCCATTTCAGCGATAAACTTTCCAGGGCACACGAGATCCACAATTATCCGGGTCTGCCGGCTGTTTCCGGAAAAGAACTGGCAGAGAAATTTGAGGCACATCTGAAAAGTCTTGATATTTCCATTACGGACGAGCAGGTGACTGCGGTGTATGCCATGGATCAGTATTTTGCGATACAGACCAAGAGCAGCCGGATGTATGAGGCTGATAGTGTGATCCTGGCTACCGGTGTCAGCGCGGCAAAACCGTACCCCGGCGAAGAGGAATACCTCGGAAGAGGTGTCAGCTACTGCGCCACCTGTGATGCGCCCTTGTATAGAGATAAGACAGTGGCTGTGATCGGTTCATGCCGGGAAGATGAAAAAGAAGCCGACTTTCTTTCTGAGATCGCAGGGAAGGTATATTATATTCCTCTTTATGATGAAAAGCCGGAATTTCAACATGACGTGACGGTATGCAGACACATGCCGGTTTCAATTTCCGGATCGTTAAAAGCGGACAAGCTGGTTTTGGATGACAGGACATTGGAAGTGGATGGTATTTTTATCTTAAGAGACAGCATCCGGCCGCAAAATCTGGTGCCGGGGCTTAAGCTGGAAGAAGGACATGTAGTTGTGGACCGGAAAATGCAGACCAATCTGGCGGGCTGTTTTGCCTGCGGAGATATTACCGGAACACCCTACCAGTATATCAAAGCGGCGGGAGAGGGCAATGTAGCTGCACTGTCGGCGGTTTCATATCTGGCCGGCAGGAAGCGGTAGCGCAAAATTTCAATATAAAGCCGGCAAAGATCCGGAATTTGAATTGAAAAAAGTAAATTGGTAAAAATCAAATTGATAAAAATCAAATTGAACCGGATTAAATGAACAGTAAGTATAAAGCATAAACATTTCAGGAGGAAAATAAAATGGTTAAAAAAATTTCAGAAAAAGAATTCCGGCAGGAAACAGAAAAAGGAATATGCGTCGTTGATTTTTCCGCGCAGTGGTGCGGTCCGTGTCATATGATGGAGCCTGTATTGGAACAGATTTCCGAGGAGCTTGTGGGAAAGATCCGCTTTTTTAATGTCGATGTGGATCAGAATATGAGCCTGGCTCAGGAATATATGATCACAAATATTCCGGCACTTTTGGTTTTAAAAGATGGTAAAAAAGAGGGAATGCTGGTAGGCTTCATGCCTAAAGAAGAACTTAAAAAAGAGCTGGAGGTATATTTGGCATAAGAGATATGCACAAAAGCCGGAGCAGACTGCGGAAAAAGCAAACCGGGACAGGATAGAACAGAACACAGTAGGACAGGGTAGATCGCAGCAAGATAGGGCAGACTATGATAAGCTGGAAAAGATCGCAGCAAGATAGTGCAGACTATGATAAGCTGGAAAAGATCGCAGCAAGATAAGGCAGACTATGATAAAATATAGAGTAGACTGCAACAAGAACAGGAGAAACATATGCGAAAAAAAGAAAAGATAATTGATGTAGACCCCAAGCGGGGAAGTGGCAAAAAGGTTGGGCAGATCTTTGGCTGGATCGTTGTGGCGATCGTAGCCATGACGGTTATTCTGTCAGCGTTTTATACGGTCGGCGAGACGGAGTCCGTTGTTGTGACCACATTTGGAAAAGCCACACTGGTAGATGAAAAGGGTCTGCATTTCAAGATCCCGTTTATACAAAAAGCAACAAAGGTGGACACGACGGTACGCGGTCTCAAAATCGGATATGGAGAAGATTCTGACGGCAATACATACAGTGTAGAGCACGAATCGATCATGATCACCTCTGATTACAATTTTATTGACTGTGATTTCTACATTTCCTATCAGGTAACGGATCCGATCAAGTATCTTTACAATTCGGATTATCCGGATATGATCATAAAAAACATTGCGATGTCCAGTATTCGTTCCACGGTTTCGGCATTTACGGTTGACAATGCGATCACGACCGGTAAAGCACAGATCCAGAGCAATGTCAAGGCCATGATGGTCGAGGAGCTTGAAAAACAGGATATCGGTATCACACTGGTAGATGCCAGCATTCAGGATGTGGAGCCGCCGACAGATGATATCTTAGAAGCCTTTACGGCTGTTGAGACGGCAAAGCAGGGTAAGGAATCAGCTATCAATGAGGCCAATGCATACCGTAATGCAAAGCTGCCGGAGGCTGAGGCAGAAGCCGATAAGATCGTTCAGACAGCGGAGGCTGAAAAGTCTGCGCGTATCAACGAGGCAACAGGTCAGGCTGCCCGTTTTAATGAAGAGTACAATGAATATGTGCATTACCCGCTGATCACCAAGCAGAGAATGTTTATGGAGGCCATGTCGGATGTGCTTCCGACACTTCAGGTTGTGATCGATCAGGGAGATGGTGAAATAATGAAATACTATCCGATCACAGACTTAAACAAGGCAGCCGGGGTTGATGACAGCCGGACATCCAAGAGCAGTTCCAATTCCCAAAAGACTGCGTCGGATGAAGAAGAATAGGAGGTGCCGGATATGAAAAAAACAGGAAAAGCATTAATCGTAATAGCAGTGATTGCCGTATTGGTGATATTATCCGGTTCGTTCTACACGACTATGGAAAATGAATACTCCGTTGTAAAGCAGTTTGGCAAAATTGTCCGGACCAATGATACAGCGGGGCTGCGTGTAAAGATGCCGTTTGCCCAGAGTGTCAATTATGTTCCCAAAGCATTACAGGTCTATGATCTTCCGCAGTCCGAGGTTATTACCAGCGATAAAAAGACCATGATCGTAGATGCATATGTGTTGTGGAATGTCACGGATGCCAAGACTTATACACAGACACTCAATGCAAGTGCATCGACCGCACAGGGCAGAATTGATGTAATTGTATACAATGCTATTAAGACGACGATTTCATCCATGACCCAGGAGGAGCTGATCGCCAGCCGGGACAGTTCCATGAAAATTGAGACGACAACGGAAGATCCGGATGATATCGAAATCAAAGATATTGAATCTCAGGAGCTTGATGAGGATGGAAATGTCATAAAATCTTCTGATAAGGAGGTCGAGGTCATTGTGATCTCCGATCTTTTAAAGGAGTGTATCGGTGACCAGTGCGATCAGTATGGTATTAATATTTCCGATGTTAAGATCAAGGTCCTGGATCTGCCGGATGAAAATAAGGATGCTGTATACAATCGTATGATCACAGAACGCAACAATATAGCGGCTGCGTACAAGGCGCAGGGTGAATCCGAAGCGCAGATCATCCGCAATACCACAGATAAAGAGGTTTCCGTTATGCTGTCCGAGGCTCAGGCAAAGGCAGATGCAACCGTAGCCGAAGGTGAGGCTGAATATATGCGTATTCTGTCAGAAGCATACAATGATGAAGGAAAAGCGGATTTTTACCTGTTCAGTCTTCAGCTGGATACATTAAAGGAGTCTGTTACCAATGGAAATACAACGGTATTTCTGGATAAAAACAGCCCGATTGCACAGATTTTTGAAGGTGTAAACTGATATCATAAAACAAGAGGATACTATTATGTTTGAATTTGAAACAAAGATCAGATACAGTGAGGTTGACAGTGATGGAAAGCTTAGTCTGTTGGGTCTGCTCAATTATTTTCAGGACTGTTCTACATTTCAATCCGAGGAATTGGGAGTGGGGATCGAATACCTGAAAGAAAAAGGAATGCTATGGGCACTTTCTGCATGGCAGATTGTCGTTAAAAGATATCCGGGGCTTTGTGAAAATGTGACGGTTGGCACGGCACCATATGAATTTCATGGATTTATCGGCAACCGAAATTTCTGGATGAAGGATTCCAATGGAGAAATGATAGCATGGGCTAACTCAATCTGGAGTCTGATCGGTACCCGGGATGGGCTTCCCATCAAGTGTCCTGCAGATATGCAGGAAGTGTATAAGCTGTCGGACAAGCTGCCGATGGATTATGCCCCCAGACGTATCCGCTTTGAAGGCGAGGGCGTACATAAGGATGCGGTCGAGGTGGTAAAACACTATCTGGATACCAACCATCATGTCAACAACGGGCAATATGTCAATATTGCGATGGATTTTTTACCGATGGATTTCAAGGTGCGGCAGCTGCGTGCGGAATATAAGATGCAGGCACACCTCGGTACACGGTTATATCCGGAGGTTTATACTGCCCGGGATAAAATAGGGGTTGCATTATTAGATGAAGATGGTAAGGTATATTGTAATGTGGAATTTGAAAAAGAGGACGGAAAAACATGTTGAAATTAGGTGAAAAACAAAGACTGACGATTATTCAGACGGAGTCATTCGGTGTATATCTGGCTGAGTTTATGCCCAAAAAAGGCGATGATCCCTCCCGGATTGAAAAAGTACTTCTGCCTGCAAAACAGGTGCCAAAGGATTTTGGGGTGGGGGACTCACTGGAGGTTTTTTTATACAGGGATTCGCAGGATCGTCTGATTGCTACTGTACATACTCCGGCGCTGACGCTCGGAGAGGTGGCAAAATTAAAGGTGGCCCAGGTTACCGGGATCGGAGCCTTTCTTTCCTGGGGACTGGAAAAGGATCTGCTTCTCCCCTATAAAGAGCAGACAGGACGTGTACAGGCCGGTGACGAGATTTTGGCAGCCTTGTATATCGATAAGAGCAGCAGACTGGCAGCAACCATGCGGCTGTATCCGTATCTGACGATCGCGGACAAATATCAAAAGGATGATATGGTTGCCGGTACCGTATATGAGATCGCCCCGGGCTTTGGTGCTTACGTGGCAGTTGATGACAGGTATCAGGCTATGATCCCGCAAAAGGAGCTGACGCAAAAGGTATATCCCGGTGAGCGGATCGAGGCAAGAGTGATTGCCGTAAAGGAAGATGGCAAGCTGGATCTGAGCCTGCGTAAAAAAGCATATATCCAGATGAATCCGGATGGAGAAAAGATTTTGGAGCTTCTTTCAAAGCACAACGGAAGGCTTCCCATCGGGGACAAATCTTCGCCGGATGAGATAAAAGAGCTTCTTTCCATGAGCAAAAATGAATTCAAGCGGGCAGCAGGTCATCTGTACAAGGAACGTAAGATTGTTATTTCGGATAAAGAAATAAAGCTTGCAAAGACAGACCAAAACCAAAAAGACGGCCGCAGATGTTAGAAAAGTGTTATAAAAATGTGAAAAAGCTTTGCTTTTTATATGAATTGTTTTATAATCATTGCAAACAGATCACAGGAACGGTCACGGACCGGTTTTGGGATGCACAATTTATCAATAAAGGAGAATGAAGAGATGAAAGTTCAGAATATCACAGATGTAGACAAATTTTTCGAAGTTATTGACAGCTGCAAGGGCAAAGTGGAATTGGTTACAGGTGAAGGTGACCGCCTGAATCTGAAATCCAAATTATCACAGTATGTTTCTATGGCAAATATTTTTTCCGATGGTACCATTTCCGAGCTGGAGCTTCTGGCATATGAACCGGAAGATATTCAGAAATTATTAAGCTTCATGATGAGCTAGGGTTTTACCAGCTGTATCGGGAAGTAAAGGCAGACGGGTGATCAAATGCGAAAAACAGAAGTATTGGGAGTTTCGTTGACTGATTATACCATTCGCGAGTCTATGAAAAAGGTGGATGCTTTTTTTCGGGACAGAAAAGTCGGTACGATTGCCATGATTACCATGAGAGGGCTTCTGGCCGCACACGAAAATGAAGCCATCAAAAACTGGATGGGAAGTATTGATCTGGCAATACCGGCAGATGCAGAAATTCTGCGTGCCGGAGACATTGCATTTCACAATCGTGTCCGGGATGTTGAAAATAATACGTTTGTGACAGAATTTTTTAAAAAAATTGTACGTCAGAAAAAAAACGTCTATTTACTGAGTGATAATCAGGCAGAGCTCAACAAATTAAAAAACGACATTTTATCCTATGAGGAGGATGTTCGGATCGCAGGCAGTTTTTGTCTGGATTCTACTGAAAATGATGGCGATTATGTTGTCAACGAGATCAATATGACATTTGCTGATGTGCTGATATCCAATCTGGGGACACCCCAAAGAGAATGCTTTTTTGCGGATAATCACATGAAGCTCAATGTTGCGATCTGGATGATGGTAAGGCCGGATGTGGATCTGGCAGATAAGGAAAAAGGTTTTTTTGTCGCCTTGCACAAAAGGATGGTCAAGAAGATCTTTTCGGCAAAATTGCTTCATTATCACAAAAACAGTTCCAAACAGACAGACGAAGCGGATACTCAGAAGACAAATTAAATACAAAGATTCCATACATATAACAGAGTGCAGTTCAGATTTTGAGCTGCACCTTTTTTATTATAGGGAAAAATATGTCGATCGCCGGAAAAATTTGTGAAAAACACAAAAAATTCACAAAAAATACTGGTATTATTTGTGAAAATATATTAAACTTGTTTACATAATGGATTTTAGGATGTGGGGATAGGCTTAAAAGTCCAGAGAGGGAGCATAGACTATGATTTCAAATCAGATACTGCAGAATACAATCGAAGGGTTAAAGGGAATATCGGGTGTTGATTTTATTGTGCTGGATACGGATGGCAATGCCGTTGCCCGGACATCCGGAAGTGAGTTTGATTATGTGCCGGAGGTCGCTGAATTTGTGAAGTCTCCGGCAGACAGCCAGGAATTTTCCAACTATCTTTTTTTCAAGATCTACGATGATCAGTCACCGGAGTACATTATGGTGGTGGTCGGTTCCGGAGACAATTCCTATCTTGTTGGTAAGATGGCTGCTTTTCAGATGCAGGGACTGATGGTTGCCTACAAGGAACGTTTTGATAAAGATAATTTTATCAAAAATCTGCTTCTTGACAATCTTCTGATGGTTGATATTTACAGCCGGTCGCAAAAGCTGCATATCCCGATGGAAGCCAAAAGGACTGTGATGATCGTAGAGCCGGTTGACAAAAAAGAAAGCGGACTGCCCGAAGCGGTCAGAGCATGCTTTCATGCCAACGGCAAGGATTTTGTCACAGCCGTTGACGAAAACAGTGTCGTGATCGTCAAGGAAATCGACGAGAGTGATTCCAGGGCTGAGATTGAAAAGACAGCCGCCATGATCAAAAACCATCTGGATAAAGAGGGTATTTCCAGGGTGCATGTCGCATATGGTAATATAGTAAACGAATTAAAAGAGGTCAGCCGCTCTTATAAAGAGGCCAAGATGGCAATGGATGTCGGAAAGATATTTTTTGAGGAACGCTGTGTGATCGCATACAGTGAGCTGGGGATCGGACGTCTGATCTATCAGCTGCCGATACCGCTTTGCAAAATGTTTATCCATGAAATTTTCGGGGGAAGGAATCCGGACGACTTTGATGAGGAGACCATTTCGACCATCCATAAATTTTTCGAAAACAGTCTCAATGTTTCGGAAACCTCGAGACAACTGTTCATACACCGCAATACACTGGTATACCGGTTAGATAAGCTTCAAAAGAGTACCGGTCTTGATTTGAGGGTTTTTGAGGATGCAATCACCTTCAAAATTGCGCTTATGGTAGTAAAATACATGAAGTATATGGAAAGCTTTAACTATTAAGCAAAAGAAAGCGAGAGAAAGCAGGTAAGCAAAATGATTACATTGGATCATGTGAGTAAGTCCTATTCAACCGGTGCGCCGGCATTAAATGATGTCAGCATTAGGATTGAACCGGGTGAATTTGTATTTGTTGTCGGAGACAGCGGATCCGGCAAGTCTACATTGATAAAGCTGTTGTTGAGAGAGCTGCTGCCGACATCGGGAAGTATCACCGTAAACGGTACGGATGTCGGAAAGCTCAAACATCGTCAGATTCCCAAATTCCGCCGAAATATCGGAGTTGTATTTCAGGATTTCCGGTTGTTGATGGATCGCAATGTATATGAAAACGTTGCATTTGCCCAGCGTGTCGTACAGGTTCCGACCAAACAGATCCGTAAAAATGTGCCTTCCATCCTTTCAGTTGTAGGTCTGGCAGGCAAATACAAGGCAAGACCGAGACAGCTTTCCGGTGGAGAGCAGCAGCGTGTGGCTGTTGCGAGGGCCCTGGTCAACGAGCCGCCGATTTTGCTCGCAGATGAGCCGACCGGTAATCTGGATCCCAAAAATTCACAGGAAATCATGAAGCTATTAGAGGAAATCAACGAAAAGGGAACAACCGTAGTAGTTGTTACCCACAACCGCGAAATTGTCAATTCCATGAAAAAAAGGGTCATTACAATGAATAAGGGAGTTATTGTAAGCGATCAGAAAGAAGGATCTTACATCGATGAGATTTAGTACATTACTTTATACGATAAAACAAGGCTTTACAAATATTTTCCGCAACAAATGGTACTCCCTGGCATCTGTTGCAACCATCAGCGCATGTCTGTTTTTGTTTGGTATCTTTTATTCTGTGGTAGCCAATTTTCAGTATATACTGAAATCAGCCCAGGACGGCGTAGCTGTTACGGTATTTTTTGATGAAGGTATCAGCGACGAGAGAATTGCCGAGATTGGCAATGAGATTCAGCAGAGAAGCGAAGTTGACCATATCAATTTTATTTCCGCAGATGAAGCATGGAACAGCTTCAAGGATGAATATCTGGGTGAGTATGCAGACGGATTTACGGAAAACCCCCTTGCAGATGCAGCCAACTATGAGATCTATATCAAGGATGTTTCCATGCAGGCCTCTCTGGTAGCTTATCTGGAAGAGGTACCCGGCATCCGGATGGTCAACCAGTCTGAGATCACTGCCAATACGCTGGACGGTATCAACCGTCTGGTCGGTTATGTAGCGATCGGTATCATCGTACTGCTGCTGTTTGTTTCCGTATTCCTGATCGGAAATACCGTTACGATCGGTATTTCGGTCAGAAAAGAAGAGATCAACATCATGAAATATATCGGTGCAACCGATTTCTTTGTCAGATGTCCGTTTGTGGTTGAGGGTATGATCATCGGACTGATCGGATCGATTGTACCGCTCGGTATTGTATATCTGATCTACAATAATGTTATAGGCTTTGTACTCAACAAATTTACAGTGCTGAGTTCTATTTTAAAATTCCTGTCAGTACAGGAGGTATTCCATGTGCTGCTTCCCGTTTCGCTTGTGATCGGTGTGGGGATTGGCTTTATCGGAAGTTTTATTACAGTAAGAAAGCATATTCGTGTCTAGGGGTAAGGAGAAAGCACAACGATGAAAAGAATTTGGAAAAACATGAGCGTCCTGCTTTGTATGATATTTATCATATCGGCACCGGCCAATGTATATGCGACGGAAAAAACAGCAGCCGATTACAGGCAGCAGATACAGGATCGCAGACAGAGTGCGCAGGATAACAAGCAGGAGATCGAGGCTTCCGAATCCAAAGTTGACCAGATGGAAGAGCAGGTTGCCGGTCTTAACGGTGAAAAAAAAGAGCTGCAGACCGCGAAAAACGAACTGAGCTCCACGGTAAAGGAGCTTGATACACAGTTATCCGGTGTACAGGAGATCCTGAGCGGACTGGAAGAAGATATCGAGCGAAAAAGCAAACAAATTGAAAATACCAAGGAACGGATCCGCGTGGCTGAGGCCAATCAGGAGGAGCAGTACGAATCCATGAAAAAGCGTATCAAGTTTATGTACGAAAAGGGAAATACTGCTTATATTTCCATGGTTTTTGGTGCGGAAAGTCTGTCTGATATGCTCAACAAAGCAGAATATATCGAAGAGGTGTCCGCATATGACAGAGATCTTTTAAATAAGTATGCCGAGACCAAATATCAGGTCATGAATTTAAAAGATAAACTGGTAACGGAGCAGAATTCTTTACTGGAGACACAGGAACAGGCACAGATACAGGAGGATCAGATGTCAAGGCTGATCGATGAAAAAAACGGTCAGATTGAAAAATATGAATCAGAGATCAGCACCAAAGAGGATGCCATCAAGGAATATGAAAATATGATCGCCTCCCAGAATGCGACAATTGCAGCACTTGAGGCAAAGGTGCTGAAAGCAGAAAAGGAAGCCCTGGCATTGGAAAAAGAGCTGGAAGAATCCGGACTTTCCGACAATGATATCGACAGTGTCACTACGACAACGACCAAGCCGCAGGTATACTCCGGACCGTTCTGTTTCCCGGCACCATCCTATACAAGAGTGTCTGATGACTATGGATACCGTATTCATCCGACCCTCGGTGTAAAGCAGTTCCACAACGGAATTGACTTTGCGGCACCCGGAGGAAGTCCGATACTGGCAGCACAGAGCGGAACCGTTATTGCGGCATCCTACAGCTCTACGATGGGCAACTATATTATGATCAGCCATGGTGGTGGTGTGATCACGATTTACATGCATGCATCCGCATTGTATGTTTCATCCGGTCAGACGGTAACAAAGGGACAAAAGATCGCGGCTGTCGGAACGACCGGCCGTTCAACAGGTAATCACCTGCATTTTTCTGTTCGTGTCAACGGAAGTTATGTCAGTCCATGGAGTTATTTATAAGATAGAGGGTAGGATACATTGGAAGATCAGAATCAACAACAAATACAGCAGATGCAACAAATGCAGCAAATGCAGAAGTCTTCGCAGCCGGGTGGTGACGGACAGGATGGTAAAAAGGGCGGAAAGATTGTGCCGTTTGCCGTCGGTCTGTTGATCGGAGCCGCCGTGGCAGGTCTGCTGGCGATGATATTTATCTTATTGCAGTCTAAGACAACTGTAGCTTATAAAGATGGGGATTCGGCCATCAATTCGGCAACGATTTCCAAGCTGCAAAAGCTGGAAGAGGGGATTGATGCATATTACCTCAATGATGTGAGCCAGAATGATCTGGAAGACAGTCTGTACCACGGACTGGTAGAAGGACTGGGAGATCCGTATTCGACATATTATTCTCCGGAGGAGCTGGAGGATATCATGGAATCGACAGAAGGCATTTATTATGGCATCGGTGCATATATCGGTTATGATACGACGCGCGACTACTGCAAGATTTCCAAGTGTATGGACAATTCTCCGGCAAAAGAGGCCGGACTTATGCCTGATGATATCATCGTCAAGGTTGACGGACAGGATATGTACAAGGTTCAGACCAGTGATATTGTCACTTATATCAAGGGACCGGAGCACACCAGTGTGGAGCTTACGATCTACCGGGAGGGTGAACTGGATTACCTGACCATCAATGTAGAAAGACGCAAAATAGAAACACCGACTGTTGCATACAATATGGATGATGACAAGATCGCCTATATCCAGATTGCCGAATTTGACGAAGTGACCTCCGGACAATTTGAGAATTATCTGAGCGAGGCCTATCAGGAAGGCATGAAGGGACTTGTGATCGACCTTCGCGACAATCCGGGCGGAAGCCTGTCAACAGTCGTGGAAATTGCCAATCAGATCCTGCCCAAGGGACTTGTGGTATATACCGAGGACCGGGACGGCAATCGCAAGGAATACAGCTGTGACGGCAGTCATGAGATTCAGGTGCCGCTCGTTGTACTGGTCAATGGCAACAGTGCCAGTGCTTCCGAGATCCTGGCAGGCTCTGTCAAGGATTATGGAGTTGGAACCATTCTGGGTACGACTACCTTTGGAAAAGGTATCGTCCAGAAAATCTTCTCACTTTCCGATGGTTCGGCATTGAAGCTTACGATCAGCCATTATTACACACCAAAGGGCAACGACATCCATGGTGTCGGAATTGAGCCGGATGAGGTACTGGAGCTGGACAAAGAAGCTTATATCAATGAAGGTGTTGACAATCAGTTAAACCGTGCCAAAGAGATTTTGAGACAAGAGATCGGAATTAGTGAATAAATAATAATTTTTTACAGATCATAATATGGAGGTCAAAGGAATTTTGGCCTCTTTGATATCAGAGGAAATGCAATGTATAAAAAACAGGCCTATTTAATAACTGCATACAAGGATTTTGATGCAGTACATGAACTGGCCTCTTTTTTATGTGAAAAAGACCGTGTCTGGATCCATGTGGACAAAAAGAGTAAACAGCTTGGGGATGCAGAGCTTGACAGTCTGAACCGGCTGGATGGATGCGTGGCATACAAGGAGTATTCCATAGCATGGGGCGGATACAATCATGTCAAGGCTTTGCTCTCGCTGATGGAAAAGGCTGTTGCGGATGAAGAAGTATCCTATATCCATATGCTTACGGGAGAAGACTTTCCACTGGTGGATCCGGCGGATATCCACGATCGTTTTGTAGAGGATGAGCATATTTATCTGAGCTATATTGATCAAAAGGATTTTAATGAGCAGGTTCAAAAAAGATATTACTATTACAATTTTTTTCAGGATAAAAATGTCAAAAATAAAATTCTGTGGCTGATACAGGATATGACAGTGCGCTTTCAAAGACTGATCGGAATTAAAAGATCACATCTGGGAGCGTTTACACACATATACAAGGGGCTGGTATATATATCCATGCCTGCCGGGGCGGCAAAGGATATTCTGGATTACCTCAAAGTGCATCCGGAGTACGAAAAGGATCTATACCGGTGCCAACTTCCCGAGGAATTCTTTTTTCACACGCTTCTGTTGAATGAAGCGTTTTGTGACGGAAAATGGAAGGAACGGATCATAGACAGGGAGCTTCGCTATATGAACTGGACGAGAGGGGACGGAGGCAGCCCGGTTTATCTGGATGATGGTGATTTTGAAGAGTTAGCCGGGAGCAACTGCGTATTCGCAAGAAAGTTCCATGGAAAGGAATCGGGCAGACTCAGAGACCGCATAAAAAAAGAATTATGGCCCGGTCATAAAGAAATTTGACTTGCATGACAGACCACGGTGGAAAATGTTTTCACGGGAGGTCTGTTTTGTTTTGCCATGTTTACTGAGCCTGCGGAAATGCTCACAAACAAGGAACAAATGTTCGATAAAACTCTATACAAATTAAAAAAAATGTGTTATATTTTATAGATGCTTACAGAATTGCATAAGCTACTTTGTAGCGGAGCAATTCGTGGATATCAAGTTGGGATTATAAGCAAATTTATCGGAGGTAATATTTGTGCCAGAGGAACAGTCTGTTTTTAAATTACATGCACCGTATGAGCCGACCGGAGACCAGCCGCAGGCGATCAGCCAACTGGTAGAAGGATTTCGGAAAGGCTATCAGTTCGAGACCCTGCTTGGAGCAACCGGCTCCGGCAAGACCTTTACAATGGCCAATGTGATCGCGGCGCTCAACAAGCCGACGCTGATCATTGCCCACAACAAGACGCTGGCGGGACAGCTGTATTCGGAATTTAAAGAGTTCTTTCCGGAGAATGCGGTTGAATATTTTGTTTCATACTATGATTATTACCAGCCGGAGGCATATGTGCCTTCTACTGACACTTATATAGAAAAGGATTCGTCCATCAATGATGAAATTGACAAGCTGAGGCTGTCGGCGACCGCATCCCTGGCAGAACGCAGGGATGTGATTGTGGTTTCCTCGGTTTCGTGTATATATGGACTGGGAAGCCCCGATGATTATGAGGGAATGATCGTGTCGCTGCGTCCCGGCATGCAAAAGGACCGTGATGAGGTCATTCATGAGCTGATCGCGATCCAGTACCTGCGCAATGATATGGATCTGGATCGCAGCTGCTTCCGTGTAAGGGGCGACACTATTGAGATCAATCCGGCACAGGGCGGAGATTATCTGATCCGCGTCGAGTTTTTCGGAGATGAGATTGACCGTATCTGCGAGGTGGATCCTCTGCTTGGCAAGGTGATGACGCAGCTGCAGCATGTTTCCATCTTTCCGGCATCCCACTATGTTGTTCCACAGGAAAAGATCAACCGTGCCTGCAAGGATATTGAGGCCGAGCTGGAGGAACGGGTCAGATATTTCAAGGGTGAGGACAAGCTTCTGGAGGCACAGAGAGTTTCCGAGCGTACCAATTTTGATGTGGAAATGCTGAGAGAGACCGGCTTTTGCAGCGGTATCGAAAATTATTCCCGTCACCTAAGTGGGATGAAGGCCGGAGAGCCGCCGCATACATTGATCGATTTCTTCAAGGACGATTTTCTGATCATTATCGATGAGTCGCATATCACAGTACCGCAGATCCGCGGTATGTATTTCGGAGACCGGTCGCGCAAGACGACACTGGTGGATTATGGCTTCCGCCTGCCCTCCGCCCTGGACAACCGGCCGCTCAATTTTGAAGAGTTTGAAAGCCGGATCGACCAGCTGATGTTTGTCTCTGCGACGCCCTCGGTTTACGAAGAGGAGCATGAAATGCTGCGCGCAGAGCAGATCATCCGTCCGACGGGACTGCTGGATCCGGAGGTTTTTGTACGTCCGGTAGAAGGCCAGATCGATGATCTGATCGCAGAGATCAACAAAGAAATCTCCAAAAAGAACAAGGTACTTGTCACGACCCTGACCAAGCGGATGGCAGAGGATCTGACGGATTATATGAAAGAGATCGGCATCCGTGTCCGGTATCTGCATTCCGACATTGATACCCTGGAAAGGGCAGAGATCATCCGCGACATGCGGCTGGATGTTTTTGATGTCCTTGTCGGTATCAACCTCTTAAGGGAAGGTCTGGATATTCCGGAGATTTCCCTGGTTGCGATCATTGATGCGGATAAAGAGGGCTTCTTACGTTCGGCTACCTCCCTGATCCAGACGATCGGACGAGCAGCCCGCAATGCGGAAGGACATGTGATCATGTATGCGGACAATATGACCGATTCGATGAAGGTGGCTATTGAAGAGACCGCCAGACGACGCAAGATCCAGATGGCATACAATGAAGAGCATCACATCACACCTACCACGATCAAAAAAGCAGTCAGAGATCTGATCAGTATATCCAGGACGATCGCCAAAGAGGAAATGAGCTTTGAAAAAGATCCGGAATCCATGAGCAGGGAAGAGCTGGAAAAGCTGATCGGAAAGATCCAGAAGGAGATGCGCAAGGCTGCTGCAGACCTCAATTTCGAAGCTGCCGCAGAGCTGCGTGACAAAATGGTGGAACTCAAAAATCATCTGGAAGAACTGGATGACTAAAGTATGATGCTCCATCAGAATGAAATCGGGGTCAAAAAGTCGTTTGTGCTTGCACGATAAGACTTTTGAAATTGGGAAAAGACAAAATAAAAGAGGCATAAAATGGCAAAAGAGCAGGAATTTATCAAAATAAGAGGTGCAAAAGAGCACAACCTGAAAAATATAGATCTGGATATCCCGCGTAATGAGATGATCGTTTTTACCGGTCTTTCCGGATCGGGCAAGTCATCACTGGCTTTTGATACGATCTACGCAGAAGGTCAGAGAAGATATATGGAATCACTGTCTTCCTACGCGAGGCAGTTCCTCGGACAGATGGAAAAGCCAAATGTTGAAAAGATAGAGGGGCTTTCCCCGGCTATTTCCATTGACCAGAAATCAACAAACCGCAATCCCAGATCTACGGTCGGAACCGTGACGGAGGTATATGATTATTTCCGTCTTTTATATGCGCGTATCGGTATTCCGCATTGTCCGGTCTGCGGCAGGGAGATTTCCAAGCAGACGGTCGATCAGATGGTCGATCAGATCATGAAGCTGGAAGAGGGGACACGTATCCAGATTCTGGCTCCTGTTGTGAGGGGCAGAAAGGGTGAGCATGCCAAGGTCTTTGAGCGTGCCAAAAAGAGCGGGTATGTCAGAGTGCGTGTAGACGGCAATCTGTATGATCTTTCCGATGATATCAAGCTGGAAAAAAATATCAAGCACAATATAGAAATCGTTGTGGATCGTCTGGTTGTCCGTGAAGGCATTGAAAAGCGTCTGACCGATTCGGCGGAAAATGCACTGGCACTTGCAGAGGGTATCCTTTTGGTTGATGTTGTAGGCGGAGAGGAAATGACCTTTTCACAGAGCTTTTCCTGTCCGGATTGTGGGGTCAGTATCGACGAGATCGAGCCACGCAGCTTTTCGTTCAACAATCCTTTCGGAGCCTGTCCGGATTGTTCCGGTCTGGGATACCGGATGGAATTTGACGAGGATCTCATGATACCGGATAAGAGTCTGTCCATCAATCAGGGAGCCATTACTGTGATGGGCTGGCAGTCCTGCAACAACAAGGGAAGCTTTGCCAATGCTGTTTTACAGGCTCTATGCGAGGAATATGATTTTGATCTGGATACGCCGTTTGAGGATTATTCACAGGCTGTCCATGATATTCTGATCAACGGAACGGACGGCAGAAAGGTCATGGTGGAATATGAAGGCCAGCGTGGACGCGGGGTATATCCCATTGCCTTTGAAGGACTGATCCGCAATGTCCAGAAACGGTACCGTGAGACCGGTTCGGAGACCATGAAGGCTGAGTATGAGGCTTTTATGCGTATCACGCCATGTCCGTTGTGCAAGGGCAGACGATTGAAGCGGGAATCTCTGGCGGTTACTATTTGCGACAAAAATATATATGATATTACTTCTTTATCCATCGGTGATCTGTATCACTTTCTGCAGGAAATGACTCTGACAAGCCAGCAGGCGATGATCGGTGAGCGTATCCTCAAGGAGATCCGCGCACGTATCGGCTTTTTAAAGGATGTCGGTCTGGAATATCTGTCTCTTGCAAGGGGAACAGCGTCTTTGTCCGGTGGTGAAGCCCAGAGGATCCGTCTGGCTACGCAGATCGGCTCCGGCCTGGTCGGCGTATGCTACATTCTGGATGAGCCGAGTATCGGACTGCATCAGAGAGACAATGACAAGCTGCTCGCCGCGCTTAAAAATCTGCGGGATCTGGGCAATACCCTGATCGTTGTAGAGCATGATGAGGATACCATGCTGGCGGCAGATTATGTCGTGGATATCGGGCCGGGAGCAGGAAGCCACGGTGGCGAGGTTGTAGCCTGCGGAACCGCGAAAGAGATCATGGAGGTAGAAGAGTCTGTTACCGGACAGTACCTGAGTGGTAAGATCCGGATTCCGGTTCCTGCCGTGCGCCGCACTCCCAAGGGATTTTTGCGTATCAAGGGAGCGAGTGAGCACAACCTCAAAAATATCAATGTCAATATTCCGCTGGGTGTGTTTACCTGTGTGACTGGGGTATCCGGTTCCGGCAAATCCTCCCTCGTCAATGAGATCCTTTACAAGGCACTTGCCAAAAAGCTGAACCGGGCACATACGATTCCCGGCAGGTTCAAGGCTATCGAGGGCGTGGAAAATTTAGATAAGGTCATCGCGATTGACCAGTCACCGATCGGGCGTACTCCGAGATCCAATCCGGCTACCTATACCGGTGTGTTTGACATGATCCGGGATCTTTTTGCGGGTACGACAGATGCCAAGGAAAGAGGCTATCAGAAGGGACGTTTCAGCTTCAATGTCAAGGGCGGACGATGCGAAGCCTGCGGCGGAGACGGTATTATCAAGATCGAAATGCACTTTCTGCCGGATGTCTATGTGCCGTGTGAGGTTTGTGGCGGAAAGCGTTACAACCGCGAGACACTGGAATGTCTGTATAAAGGGAAAAATATTTTTGACGTACTGGATATGACGGTTGAGGAGGCTCTGCATTTCTTTGAACATGTACCTTCGATCCGCAATAAGATCCAGACCCTGTACGATGTGGGGCTTTCCTATGTCAAGCTGGGACAGCCCTCAACCACGCTGTCCGGAGGAGAGGCGCAGCGTATCAAGTTAGCGGCCGAATTGTCCCGCAAGAGTACCGGAAAGACCATTTATATTCTGGATGAGCCGACAACCGGTCTGCATTTTGCCGACGTGCACAAGCTGGTGGATATTCTGCACAGGCTGGCGGAGGGTGGCAATACGGTTGTGGTTATTGAGCACAATCTGGATGTCATCAAGGCGGCTGACTATATTATCGATATGGGGCCGGAAGGCGGAGACGGCGGCGGAACCGTGATTGCGGCCGGTACACCGGAAGAAATTGCCAAAAATCCCAAGTCTTATACCGGTATTTATGTGGATAAGATGCTCAAAAAAGCAAAGAAAGCCGAAGAATCATAAAGTACAGAAATTTTTACAGAAGGATTAAGGTTTTCCGGAATTGCTCCGATATAATAAACAGCATGGATGCACAAAAAAGAAATCAGACGGATACTGGTTTTCTTTTCTGTGCATTTTTTAAAATAATATAAAATTCCTCAAAACCCTTTGAAAAACTATAAGGAGTGCGCTATAATTCATCTATATGTGTAATTAGATAATAGCCGTAGAAGCGCAAAATGGATTCCTCGGAGATTGCAGGATACAAACCGGTTCAAAAAGGTGTTCATACAGACAGAATGTTTATAGAAAGGGATTTGGAACCATGATGAGAGACACTGATATCGGAATTGACTTAGGAACAGCAAGTATTTTAGTTTATATCAGAGGCAAGGGTGTTGTCTTAAAAGAGCCAAGCGTTGTTGCTTTTGACAGAGATACAGACAAGATCAAAGCGATCGGAGAGGATGCCAGACTGATGCTCGGACGTACACCGGGCAATATTACAGCAGTCAGACCCTTGAGACAGGGAGTTATTTCCGATTATGGTGTAACAGAAAAAATGATGAAATATTTCATCCAGAAGGCATTGGGCAGAAAATCCTTCAAAAAGCCCAGAGTTGTTGTCTGCGTACCCAGTGGCGTCACAGAAGTTGAGAAAAAGGCTGTTGAGGATGCCACCTATTCCGCAGGTGCCAGAGATGTCAAGCTGATCGAGGAGCCTATCGCAGCAGCAATCGGAGCAGGAATTGATATTTCCAAGCCCTGCGGCAATATGATCGTTGATATCGGCGGCGGTACATCCGACATCGCTGTCATTTCCTTAAAGGGAACTGTTATCAGCGCATCCATCAAAATTGCAGGTGATGATTTTGATGAAGCTCTGGTACGTTATATGCGTAAAAAACACAATCTGCTGATCGGTGAAAGAACAGCAGAGGATTTAAAGATCAAAATCGGTACAGCCTACAAGCGCCCGGAGGTTGATACTCTGGATGTCAGAGGCCGTGATCTGGTAACCGGTCTTCCCAAGACAGTACAGGTTACAAGTGAAGAAACAGAAGAAGCTTTAAAAGAAACAACAGCACAGATCATCGAAACCATCCACAGCGTGCTGGAGCAGACACCGCCGGAGCTGGCTGCGGATATCGCGGACAGGGGAATTGTCCTGACCGGAGGCGGTTCATTACTGCGCGGACTGGAGGATCTGATCGAAGCCAAGACCGGTATCCATACCATGACGGCAGAGGATCCGATGACATGCGTTGCTGTCGGAACAGGTAAATACGTTGAGATTCTTGCTGATTATAAAGGGGATTTCTAAATGGTAAAAGGTCTATATACTGCTTATACCGGCATGTTAAACCAACAAAATAAAGTCGATGTGATTGCCAACAATCTGGCAAACGCAGCCACAACAGGTTTCAAAAAAGAGGGTTCTACCAGTGAAGCCTTTGATGCGGTGCTTGCACACAAGATCAAGGATCAGACATCGGCTGCCCGCGCCAAATACATCGGTACGATGAATTTGGGTGTCAAAATAGGCGAAAATTATGTGGATTACAGCCAGGGAGCATTTGAGACCACCGACAATACTTATGATCTGGCATTATCGGGAGACGGTTTTTTCTGTGTGGAATTTACCAACAAAGCCGGTGAAACCAGTACCAAATATACAAGAGACGGTTCCTTTACACTCAATGTGGATGGGTATCTTGTGACAAAAGACGGAGATTATGTTCTGGATCAGAGCGGGAAGCGCATTAAGCTGGATCCTCTGGCGAATGCCAGAATTGATGAGAGCGGCACCATATATCAAAATGACCGTGCAGCCGCCAGAATCGGGCTTCAGGATTTTGAAGATTACAATTATCTGGAGCATTACGGAGAAAATTATTACCAGCCGATAGACGGTGCGACACCGACAACATCCAATGCCCGGATTTTTGAGGGCTATCTGGAGGCGTCCAATGTACAGGTTGTCAAGGAAATGGTTGAACTGATCAGTGCGACCCGTACCTATGAAAGCAACCAAAAGGTGATCCAGACCATTGATGAGACGCTGGATACGGCAGTCAACCAGCTTGGAAAGGTATAGGAGGAATAAGGTATGGTTAGATCTTTGTGGTCCGGCGCAACCGGAATGATCGCACAACAGACAAATGTAGATACGATTGCCAACAATCTGGCAAATGTCAATACAACAGGCTACAAGGCTGAGCGTGCAGAGTTTAAGAGCCTTTTATACCAGACACTTCAGACAAAGACCACCACGGCCAACGGAGATCAGAAACCGATCAGTGCCCAGGTAGGACTTGGTGTGCGCAATTCATCGATTACCTCTGTTTTTACAGAGGGCAGTTTTTTGGCTTCAGACAGTGCAAGTGCGTTTGCGATAGACGGAGACGGCTTTTTTGCAGTGCGTGACGGAAGCGGCAATATCCAGTATACGAGAAACGGTAACTTTACATGGGCGATCGGTAATAATGGATTAAACCTGACGACATCCGAAGGCTATCAGGTTTTAAATTCGGCAGGTCAGCCGATCAGTGTTCCGGCTACATATACGACATCCAATCTGACGATTTCCGGAAAGGGCGAGCTCTGCTATCCGGATGCCAGCAACAATGCGCGGGGACTGGGTATTTTTATCGGATTGTATCAGTTCCAAAATCCGGCCGGCCTTGAAAAGACAAGTTCCAGTCTGTATAGCGCAACCGCAGCAAGCGGAGGGGCTATCAATGAATATACGACCAATCTGAATATCAAAAAGAGTTCGATCGTACAGGGCTATCTGGAAGGCTCCAACGTACAGGTTGCCGATGAAATGGTCAATCTGATCATTGCACAGCGTGCCTACGAAATGAATTCCAAGGTCATACAGGCATCGGACGATATGATGCAGCAGGCCAATCAATTAAGACGATAAGAGGAAATATAAATGGACATAGGTAGTTTGGACAGCTATTTCAATCAATATCAATCCACGCTTCAGACAAGTAAAACGGCTGACGACATTTCCAAAATGTCACAGAACGGATTGGAAAATGCCGGAGATGATGAGCTTATGGATGTCTGCAAGCAGTTTGAATCCTACTTTTTAGAGCAGATATTCAAGGAAATGGAAAAGACCACCGATCTTTTTGGAGAGGAAGACAGTGGTTCTTCTTCCCAGTTGGTAGATTACTTCAAGGATTCGGCGATAGAAACGCTTGCCGGAGAATCGACCGAGAAAAATAGTCTGGGACTGGCACAGATGCTGTACGAACAGATGAAACGCAACTACGGATTATAAAACAGGGGGCTGTTGCAGAAAGCGACAGTCCTTTTTTATCGTAGAATCCGCTATGGGTGAAAAGTGATGGAAGAGGAAAAAATTGTATTAAAGGGATATGTCGATCATATCATTTATGAAAACAGGGAAAATAATTACAAAGTACTGGCACTTTCCTGTGATAAAACAGATGAAAAGGTAGTCGGGATCTTTCCCGGTGTCGGACAGGGGGACTGCCTTTATATTGAGGGTTTCGAAGAAGAGCATCCGAGCTTTGGGACACAGATCCATGCGCGTATGTTTGAGCTCATATTGCCGGATGATTCGTACAGCATCCGGAAATATCTGGGCTCCGGAGCTATCAAGGGAGTAGGAGAAAAGCTGGCTGAACGGATCGTGAAGCGTTTTGGAGAGGATACCTTCCGCATTATGGAAGAGGAACCTCTGCGGCTGGCGGAAATAAAAGGAATCAGTGAAAGGATTGCCCAGCAGATCGCTATTCAGGTCTGTGAAAAAAAGGATATGCGAAGGGCCATGCTTTTTTTACAGGATTATGGCATGACGGATAAGCTGGCGGTCAAGGTCTATGAATACTATGGTGATGCCATTTACGATGTGCTTAAGACCAATCCTTACCGTATCGCGGAGGAGATTGACGGTGTCGGCTTTAAAACAGCAGATGAGATCGCACTTGGCGCAGGTATTCTTATCAATTCTGAATACCGCATCCGTTGCGGTGTGGTATATGCTCTGACACAGGCGATGATGGGAGGACATACCTGTCTGCCGCAGGAAAAGCTGGTCGAAGAATCGGTCAGACTGTTGTCGGTGGATGCGGATGATATCCGGGTGGAGATATCCAATCTGGTTGTGGAGCACCGGATTATGATGCGTCAGGAGGAAGAAAAGGGACCGGTCTTTATCTATGCTCCGTCTGCTTTCCGTGCGGAGAGTGAATGTGCATACAAATTAGAAGAACTCAATGTCCGATTTTTTGAGACAGGTGATGACTGTATGAGCGCCGAAGAAAGCCGGATCCTTGACAAGATTGCCAAAATTGAGGATGAGAGCGGGATTGTGTTGGATGAGATGCAGCGCCGGGCTGTGTTTGAGGCAATCCAAAATGGCGTCATGATTTTGACCGGAGGTCCCGGAACAGGAAAAACGACCACGATCCATATCATGCTCCGGTATTTTGAGGAGGAACAAATGGAAATCGCGCTTGCCGCACCTACGGGAAGAGCTGCCAAACGTATGACAGAAGCGTGTGGAATGGAAGCGAGGACGATCCATCGGCTTTTAGAGGTCAATGGAGGCGGCGATGACAGCAGCGGCAGCTTCGGGCGGAATGAGGAATATCCGCTGGAGGCGGATGTGATCATTGTGGATGAAATGTCAATGGTGGATATTTTTCTGTTCAAAGCATTGTTGGCGGCAATTCCAAAGGGTGTGCATCTGATCATGGTCGGGGATGTGGACCAGCTTCCGAGTGTCGGACCGGGCTGTGTGCTAAAGGATGTGATCGACAGTGGCTGTTATGCGACCGTGGCGCTGCAAAATATTTTCCGGCAGGCGGCAGAAAGCGAGATCGTCATGAATGCACACCGTATCCATGATGGAAAAGAGCCTGTTGTCCACAACAAGGAAAGCAAGGACTTTTATTTTCTGGAACGCAGCCAGCCGGTAGAGATCTACAACAATATCATCAAGCTTGTGTCGGATATGCTGCCGCGGTACGTCGGCATCGATCCGATGGATGTCCAGGTATTGACTCCGATGCGGAAGGGGGCGCTCGGAGTGGAAGAATTAAATGTGGTTTTACAGAAATATCTCAACCCGGCATCCATGGAAAAAAGAGAGCATGCCTATGGTGATCTTTTATTCCGCGAGGGGGACAAGGTCATGCAGACCAAAAACAATTACAAGCTCGAATGGGAGATACGGGGAAACTACAACCTGGTCATCAAAAAAGGAGAGGGAATTTTCAACGGAGATGTTGGGATCGTCCGGGAAATCAATGATTATGCATCATTTATGATCATTGAATTTGATGATGGCAGGATCGTCCGGTATCCCTATGAAAATCTGGATGAACTGGAGTTAGCCTATGCTATCACGATCCACAAATCGCAGGGAAGTGAATATCCTGCGGTTGTGATACCGTTATTCGGGGTCCCGGGACTGTTGATATACCGCAATCTTCTCTATACCGGTGTGACAAGGGCGAAGAGCTGTGTGACCCTGATCGGAAACAGCCAGATCATGAGCCAGATGATTTTAAATGAAAATAAGCAAAGGCGGTATACGGGGCTGTATTACCGCATAAAAGAGCGGGAGAGATTATGCGGACAGGAGCATAATTGTTAAAGGATTTTTTTCTGGATTTATTATTTCCGTCCAGATGTCCGGTCTGTGACAGGCCGGTATCTGTTTATGACGGCTGTGCGGGCTTTTGCAAAGACTGCATTAAAAAACTTCCGGTTATCAGCGGAGGCCGCTGTTATAAATGCGGACGGAAGCTGCAGAACCCTGTACTGCAGTATTGTACGGACTGCTTGAAGCATGGGGACCGGCATTATTATGACAGAGGGCTGTCGCTTTGTACTTATGATGATGTGATGAGACAATCAGTATATCGTCTCAAATACAGTCATAGAATGGAATATGCACAAAAGTACGGCTGCCTTATGGCAAAGACCTTTGGCGAGGCACTGCTGCGGGCAGGGGCAGACAGCGTGACTGCGGTTCCGCTGCACCCTAACCGTGTTCAAAAAAGAGGCTTTAATCAGGCTGAAATTCTGGCAAGGGCTTTTTCAAAAGAGACCGGAATCCCGTTTTATAAGGACTTTGTAAAACGGGATGTGGATACCGCGCCCTTAAAGAGTATGACGCGCGCCCAACGCCAAAATAATTTGAAAAAGGCTTTTAAATTGGGTAGAAATGATGTAAAATCTAAAGTATCTATAGTCATTGATGATATCTACACAACAGGCAGTACAATAGACGCAGTTGCAGAGGTATTAAAATGCGCCGGTGTGTCAAAAATTTATTTTATAACGATTGCAATTGGCGGTGACTAGAGACAGGAGGCATACAGATGAATGTTGTTAATTGCAGAAGATGCGGAAAGCTGTTTAATTATATAGCAGGAAACAAGATCTGTCCGATGTGCAAGGAAGAGATCGAGAAAAAATTTCAGGAAGTTAAAAAATACATCCAGCAGAATGGCCATTGCGATATGATGGAAGTATGTGAGGCATGTGATGTGGATTCGGCACAGATTCAGACATGGATCCGCCAGGAGCGGCTTCAGTTTGCCGATGATTCACCGATCAAGGTGGCATGTGAAAGCTGCGGAAAGATGATCGGCAGCGGCAAATACTGTCCGCAGTGCCGGGACAAGCTGGCTAAAAATCTCAACAGCATGATGACCAAAAATGTGACGGAATTAAAAAATGAGCCTCACAAAACAATGGATGCCAGAAGCCGTATGCGGTTTTTGACAGACTGATTACCGGATTTACCGGGTACTTGACGGAGAATGGATTATGATTAATCAGGATCGTTTGCGTCTTATGACCAAAATGGCGGCATATGAAGCCGGAGAAGGACAAAAAAATATGGCGATCGCCAGTTATTTCAGAAGTGATTATATGGGATTTCAGATCATTAAGTCGGTGATCTGCGCAACAATTGCTTATGTGATCCTGTTTGGTCTGTTTATTTATTATGATCTTGAAAACTTTATGCAGGATATTTACAAAATGGATCTGATGTCTTTTGGCAGAAGTGTGCTGCTTTACTATGTCATTTTTGTGACGGGCTACAGTATTATCTGCTATATTGTATATTCTATCCGTTATTATAAAGCCAAAACAAGCCTTAAAAAGTATTACAACCGGCTAAAACAGTTGTCGGCAATGTATGATCTTGAAAAGAAAAAAGGCTGACAGGATCTTAGACATATCGTGTCTTAAATTATAGAAAGAAAGTCAAAATAAAAGAAAGGGTAACAATATGTCCTCTTTGTTGGAACTGAGAGAAAAACTTCGTGACATTTACAGTAAGGGCGAAGTATATCTGACACCTCTTTTCAAATTTATACTGGCGCTGGTCAGTCTGTTAGCCATCAATGGCAATATCGGTTATATGGACCGGATTTCGGGCAATATCATTATTCCGCTGATCGTGGCACTCATGTGTTCTTTTATGCCCATGAATTTTATTGTATTGTTTGGCGCTGTATTTACCTGTCTTAACGCATATGCAATCTCCATGGAATGCGGCATCGTTGCACTTGCGGTATTCCTTCTGATGTTTATTCTGTATTTCAGATTTTCGGCAAGGGATACGATTGTGGTTGCATTGCTTCCGTTGATGTTTATGCTCAAGATTCCTTACATTATTCCGATCGCAGTGGGTCTTTTATGTACCCCTTTATCGGTTGTATCGGTAGCATGCGGTACCGTAGCTTATTATATGGTGCTGTTTTTCAAAGAAAACGCGCAGACGATCATTGATCTGGACACGGAAGAAGCTGTCGGCAAATTCCGGTTTGTGATCGACGGGCTGATCGGCAATCAGGAAATGCTGGTTGTACTTATTGCATTTTCGGTGATCGTGGTCATTGTTTATGTGATTCGCAGACTTTCCATCGAACATGCATGGACGATCGCTATCTGCGTCGGCGGAGTGGTCGGAACGACGATTTTGCTGATCGGTGATCTGTCATTTGATACACATATTTCTCTGCTTGCATTGATCCTGGGGATGATCGTATCTCTGCTGCTTGCGGTGGTACTGCAGTTTTTTGCCTTCAATGTTGATTATTCCCGTACAGAATATGTCCAGTTTGAAGATGATGAATATTATTACTATGTAAAAGCGGTACCCAAAAATTCCGTGCCACAGGCCAAGGTAAAGGTGAGAAAAATACACTAAAAGGAAATGATTCTTTATGGAAAAAATTTCGGCTTTTGCAAATAAATATCTGACGATCATACACTTCCCCACCAGAATTGTATGGACCGATGTTGTGGAGATTATCATTATCTCCTTTTTGGTGTATCAGATTTTGGTCTGGATACGGGATACAAAAGCATGGAATTTATTAAAGGGCATTATAGTTATTATCATATTTTTACTATTTGCAGCCATTCTGGATCTGAGTACTATATTGTGGATCGCCAACAAGATATTCTCGGTGGCGGTGATAGCTGTAGTCATTGTATTGCAGCCGGAGCTTCGCAGAGCCCTGGAACAGCTGGGACAGAAAAGCTTTCTGGCCGGGTTGATGCCGTTTGATCTGAGCAAATCGGAGAGTGGGCGTTTTTCCGACCGTACGCTCAATGAGCTTGTCAAGGCGAGCTTTGAAATGGCAAAGGTAAAAACAGGGGCACTGATCGTTATTGAGCAAAACCATATCCTGACAGAGTATGAGCGGACCGGAATTGAGATTGATGCCGTGGTTTCCAATCAGCTTCTGATCAATATTTTTGAACACAATACACCATTGCATGATGGTGCGGTGCTGGTTCGCGGCAACCGTGTTGTAGCCGCTACATGTTATCTCCCGCTTTCGGACAGTACCAGATTATCCAAGGAGCTGGGAACAAGACATCGTGCGGGTGTGGGTATTTCCGAGATCACGGATTCCATTACGATCATCGTATCGGAGGAGACCGGCAAGGTGTCGGTGGCCTACGAAGGCGGACTGGTGCGCAATGTCGATGCAGATAAGCTCCGTTCTATGCTGATTGCTGTCCAGAACAAGACGACAGAGGAAGAAAAACAGCGGAAGGGCTGGAAAGGCAGGTTGAAACGCGATGAAAAAGAAGCTGACAAATAATCTCGGCATGCGTATCCTTGCCGTTGTAATTGCGGTTTTGATCTGGATTATCGTGGTCAATGTCAGTGATCCGATCATTGAAAGCACTTATTCGGGAATCCCGGTTGAGATCATCAATGCCGATACCATTACCAAGCAGAATAAGACATATGATGTTCTGAATGATACAGACAGCATTTCCGTTACGATATCTGCCAAGCGTTCCATCAGTGATCTGCTTGGACGCGACAATATCAAAGCAACGGCGGATCTTGACAATCTGGACATGGAAAAGGGCACGGTACGCATAAAGCTTGAGACAAACAAATACAATGATAAGATAGAGAGTATCAAAGCCAAAAACGATATTCTGGAGGTTGCGATCGAAAACCTGATGAGAAAGCAGTTTGCGATCACCTCCCAGGTCAATGGAGAACCGAGTGAGGGATATGTGATCGGTGATACGGTGCTGGATCAAAATGTTGTTACCGTACAGGGACCGGAATCCATTGTTTCCCAGATTGACAAGGCGGTTGTAGAGGCTTCTGTTGCCGGTATGTCTACGAGCATCAGTACGACATCCACGATCCGTTACTATGACGCAAATGGTAGACAGCTGGATTCTGCAAGACTGTCAGGCAATATTTCTTCGGTAAACATGAAGGTTGATGTGCTTGCCACCAAAAAGCTGGGCTTCCGTTTCAATACAACAGGAGAACCGGATCTTGATTATGCTGTTGCCGGAGATATCACATCGGATATAGATGAAGTCCTGGTTGCCGGCAAATCAAGTATCATAACCAATACGGCAGCCATTGCAATTCCGGCATCTGCAATTGATATAGAGGGAAAAAGAGAAACGTTTTCCCTGACGATTGATGTAACAAAGTACCTGCCGGATACTCTTAAGCTGATCGATGAGGATTTTGACGGCAAGATCACCGTGACGGTTCCGATTGAAAAAATACAGTCGAAAGAGGTTGAAGTTGCCAGAACCGATATTACGATTTCCGGATACGATGAAAATAAGCAGACCGTTGTGGTCGTGGGAGACGGTATGGATATTGGTATCAAAGGACTGGAAGCAGATATACAAAATTTAAAAAAGAATGTGATCAAGGGCAAGATTGATGTTGCTGCCTATATGGAGGACAACAATCTGACAGAACTCAAGCCCGGCGTGTACAATTTCCCTGTACAGCTGACACTGCCTGACGGTATTCAGACTGTCCGTGAAGCATATACAGTGGAATGCCGCGTAAAAAATATAGACTAGCAGCAACGTGCTGCAGCCTAAGATAAAGGATGGAAACAGAAAATGGCCAGATTATTTGGAACAGATGGCGTCAGAGGAGTTGCCAATGATGAATTGACTGTTGAGCTTGCCATGCGGCTTGGACAGGCGGGTGCGGCGGTGCTGACCGCAGGCAGCCGGCACAAGGCTAAGATCATGGTTGGCTGTGATACCCGTATCTCCGGAGGAATGCTTGCCAATGCACTGATGGCAGGAGCATGCTCTGTTGGTGCAGATGTCTGCTACGTGGGAGTTGTACCGACACCTGCGGTAGCATATCTGACAAGAGCATATCATATGGATGCGGGAGTTGTCATTTCAGCATCTCACAATCCGGTTGAATTTAACGGAATTAAGTTTTTTGACTCAGAAGGCTTTAAGCTGCCGGATGCCATGGAAGATGAAATAGAGAAATTGATTCACAACAATATGGAAGGTGTGGAATTTCCGACCGGAGCAGGAGTTGGCAATATTACCTATGCCACAGATGCGTGGAAGGATTATGTGGATCATGCCATAGCAGCGGCAAAGGTAGATCTGACAGGACTTAAGATCGTGCTCGACTGTGCGGAAGGTGCATCCTATATGACATCTGTAGATGCCATCACAAGACTTGGCGCGGATGTTATTGCCATTCACAATGAGCCGGATGGCACCAATATCAATGCCCATTGCGGTTCAACACATATGGAAGCTTTGCAGGAGGCAGTAGTGGTCAACAAAGCGGATATCGGTCTTGCCTTTGACGGCGATGCTGACAGACTGCTTGCTGTGGATGAGCATGGTAAAAAAGTGGATGGGGACCAGATCATGGCGATCGTTGGAAACCATATGAAAGAGCAGGGAAAGCTCAAGGGTGATACGATTGTTGCCACGATCATGAGCAATCTCGGCTTCTTCCTGATGGGAGAAAAAGAGGGCATCCATATAGAACAGACCAAGGTCGGAGACCGTTATGTGCTGGAACGCATGAAAGAGATCCACGCCAATCTGGGTGGAGAGCAGTCCGGTCATATCATTCTTTTAGATGAAAATACAACAGGCGATGGTCTGTTAAGCGCACTGTTTTTATTGAAGGTACTGGTAGATACCAAAAAGCCGTTATCAGAGCTTGCAGGCATTATGGAGGTACTGCCTCAGGCACTGGTCAATGCCAGGGTTGCCAATGCCAAAAAATACGATTATATGAATTATCCGGAGATCAAAGAGGCGATTCAGAAGCTGTCAGATCAGTTTGCCAATGAAGGACGCGTGCTGATCAGACCTTCCGGAACCGAACCGCTTGTGCGTGTTATGATCGAAGGAAAGGACCAGGAACAGATCGATAAGGAAGCCCATATACTGGCCGATTTAATTGAAAAGGTCATGGCGTAAGGCTTGTGGAAAAAATCAAAAGGTGTTATAGTATTGGTGGGTATAACAATGGAGGGTTAAAAAATGGTTAGTCAAAAGGTAGTTATTAAGAATCCTACGGGATTGCATCTAAGACCGGCCGGCATCCTATGTAAGGAAGCTATGCAATTTAAATCATTAATAACATTCTCATTCAGAGATAGCACGGCAAATGCCAAAAGTGTATTGAGCGTTCTCGGCGCATGTGTTAAATGCGGAGACGAAATCGAATTTGTTTGTGAAGGTGAAGATGAAAAAGAAGCATTAAAAGCACTGGTCACGGCAATCGAAAATGGTTTAGGTGAATAACAATGGCATACAGCGGCTCATCTTCCGGATGAGCCGTTTTATTTTTTTATCCGGTTATGAGGGTAACAGCAAAAAGCTGATATTAAGATCATAAAAACAGACATAGCATAGAATATATGGTACAGGAGGAGTATCAACATGTTAAACTATAAGAGATATCGTAGAAATCCGGTTGTACACTATCCGGAAAGAGAATGGCCCAATAAGGAAATCCAAAAGGCTCCCATCTGGTGCAGCGTGGATCTTCGAGACGGCAATCAGGCTTTGATCGACCCTATGGTCGTTGAGGAAAAGATTGAGTTTTTCCAGTTTCTGATCAAGCTTGGATTTAAGGAAATTGAAGTAGGTTTTCCGGCTGCCAGCCAGATCGAATATGACTTTTTACGTCAGCTGATCGAGCGGAAGATGATCCCGGATGATGTGCGCGTACAGGTTCTGACACAGTGTAGAAAAGAACTGATCGACCGTACTTTTGAAGCAATCGAAGGCTGCAGTCAGGCAATTGTACATATTTACAATTCCACTTCAACCCTGCAGAGGGATGTTGTTTTCCACAAAGATAAGGATGAAATCACACAGATCGCCGTGGATGGTACCAATATGGTAAAAGAGCATATCAAGGACTTCCCCGGAAAGATCATTTTAGAATATTCCCCGGAGAGCTTTACCGGTACAGAGCTTGATTATGCACTTGAGATCTGTACAGCAGTACAAAAGACATGGGGAGCGACCAAAGAAAATCCGATCATCATCAACCTGCCGTCTACCGTTGAGATGACAACTCCCAATGTTTACGCAGACCAGATCGAGTGGATGAATAAACACTTTGAAAACAGGGAAAGTATTATATTATCCGTACATCCCCACAATGACCGCGGTACCGGTGTTGCCAGCGCAGAGCTTGCATTGCTTGCCGGTGCGGACCGTATTGAGGGTACCTTGTTTGGAAACGGAGAGCGTACCGGTAATGTTGATATCATGAATATTGCTTACAATATGTTTTCACAGGGTATCAATCCGGAACTGAATATTGAGCATATCAATGATATTATAGAGATTTACGAAAGATGCACCAAGCTTCCGATCCATCCGAGACATCCATATGCAGGAAAGCTTGTATTTACTGCATTCTCAGGCTCCCATCAGGATGCTATCAATAAGGGTGTTGCTGCCATGAAGGAGCGCAATAATGAGTATTGGGAGGTTCCTTATCTGCCAATTGATCCGGCAGACATCGGAAGAGAATATGAACCCATCGTACGTATCAATTCCCAGTCCGGTAAAGGCGGAGTTGCATTTGTTATGGATACGTATTTCGGATTTAAGCTTCCGAAGGGAATGCACAGAGAGTTTGCCGATGTCATCCAGAAAATATCAGAAAAACAGGGTGAGGTATCTCCGGAGCTGATCATGCAGAAATTCCGGGAGGAATACCTTGACAAGAAAGAACCGATCCATTTCCGCCGGTTAAAGGTTGATGATCTGAGCCATGCCATCGACAGTGAATTTGATACACATGTTACGGTAACATATACAGATTGTGGAGTAGAGAAGACGTTTGAAGCAGTCGGTAACGGACCTATCGATGCAGTCCAGAGAGGTCTTCAGGTCGAGCTGGGCATCCGCATCAAGGTATTGGATTACGAAGAGCATGCTCTGCAGAGCGGTTCCAATTCGCAGGCTGCAGCATACATCCATATGCTGGATTCCGAGAGCGGCAGAGTTACGTATGGTGTCGGTGTCTCCAGCAATATCACAAGAGCCAGCGTGAGAGCCATTTTCTCAGCTATCAACCGTCTTGGCCTGGGCGAAAAATAGGCTTGCAGTTAGCAAAAGCTAATTCAATAAATGCTTGAGAGGAAGGCTTATGCTTAACAAAATCAAACATTTTATGACAAAATATGCGTATATATATCTGCCAATAGGTACCCTGCTGTGTTTAGCAGGGTTTATTGGCAGTTATTTATTTCCCAATACCGTACTGGACACATACAAGGTCAATGTGGATGAAGCCGAAGGTGATACCGAGTATGTGCAGTATTTTACCGGTACAGAGGATGAGATCGGTTATATGATGGAAACCGATGGACGGGTAATGAAGGGAATCCAGATCGGGATTGATAAAAACGGACAGGCATTGGAAGGAACCAATCTGATCTACCGGATTTACAAGGTCGGGGATTCGGACTTTGGTGCGGATGTGGCTGCCCATGCAGAGCTGTTGGAAGAAAAGAGCTTTGATCTTGGCAGCTGTATGGACGGACAGTATCCTTATCTGCCGTTTACCAATGAAGCAGATACCGGAAGGCTGTATATCACCTTTTCCTATCGGGCAAATGGAAATACACAGCCGGCTCCCGGTATTTTTATGAATCACAGTGATATTGAAAATGCGGTAACCTATGTCGGCGGTGCAAAATCAGACGGCAGCATCAAATGCTATTATATTTATTCCCATGAGACATATCCGTTTTTATATGACAGCCGGGTGATGTTCTGTATCTTTTTGGCTGCTTCTGCCTGTGTTGCATTTCCTGCATATTCCAAGAGGAAGGGGGTAGGGAGATCAGATGAAAACTAAAATAAGACACCTGATCGCAGCTTTATTGATTCTCATACTTGCCGCCGCTCTGGAAATTCTGGTGTTTAACGGAGACACGATAGGCAGTGGATATTCCTATTTACGCTTTGATGCAGTGAGCAATGATGAACAGAGTGATCGTGATACAAATGCAGATGACAGTCATCAGGCAACAGGGTATCATGTGACAAGTAAGATCAGTGACAAATTGACAGCCCTGAGTGCGGATGAAGCCAATGAGATCGAAGTGCGCATGGACAATGAGCGGATTCTTGCCGAGTATCGCGGAGAGACCTATACACCGGAATATGATGAGGATATCGTAGTTGGCGAGGACGGTACACTGATGCGCAAGGTCAGACAGATGCATATTGTGCTGGAGCTTGGGCAGGACTATTATATCAAAAAGCTCAGACTGGATGCAGACCTTACCAAAAACGGAGGATTTCAGGCTGATGCTTACCACAATGGAGAGCCGGTACAGGATGGTATGTACTGCAGTATTGATCCAAAGATCGATGCCGGTATCATGAATGTCGGCTGCCATGCGGACAAGCTGGATATCACACTTCTTACCGAGGATGAGCTTACGCCGGAGGATGTCCAAATCGAGATATCCGCAAAGCTTCAGTTTAGCTTTTTACGGGCGGCTTTTTTTGCAGTCTGCCTGTTTACGGTATATATTCTGTTTTTTGCCGGAAAAGACGTATATGCATTTCTGAAAAAGAAGCCGGAATGGTTTTTTGCGATTTTTACATTGATGCTTGGGGGCCTGATCATAGAAGGACTTGGCTCCAATATGGTCGGCTATGATGAATATGTGCATGCGAAGAGCGCGTACAAGCTTTCGTTTGGATCAACGATCGAGACAACCGAGGCTGCCATGCAGATGGTGGGCAACAATCTTCCGTATTTCAACAATCCGGAGGAGCGGCAGCTTGTCGAGGCATATGAGGACAAGGTCAACGATCCGGATTATATTGCACCGGATATCGGACACCAGTCGAGGCTGCCGCGTACCGAGACAAGGGTATATTATCCGATGGCGGCCGGCTTTTATCTGGGGCGTGTGCTGCATACCGGCTTTGCTGACATGATGGAGCTTGCGAGACTGGGCAACCTGCTTTGCTATATCTTTATTGTTTTTTGGGCTGTCAAAAAGGCTAAGGGATATCAGATGGTGGTAGCGGCAATCGGCATGTTTCCCAACAATGTGTTTATCGCATCTTCCTTATCCTATGACATGCTGGTCAATGCGGGACTGCTGCTTGGATATGTACTTTTATTAAATGAAATACTGACACCGGATGAAAAGATCAAGCCGTCCAATGCATTTTTCATGCTGTTTTCATTTATGGCTGGCTGTCTGTCCAAGCCGGTATATATTGTGATGTCTCTGATGCTTTTGTTTTTACCAAAAAAGAAATTCCAAAACAGGGTATCCGAGATTGTGTTCAAGGCTGCTCTTCTGTTTTTGAACGGTCTGATGATTTACAATATTTTCTTTCCGACTCCGGTTTCGGGCGGGGATTATGCGCTGGTATCCAACAGTGCCTATGCGGGAGACAAACGTTCGATCGGTACAAGCACGGTCGGACAGCTGCAGTTTGTGATGTCCAATCCGCTCCAATATGCGGTTATCCTGTTACGGTCCATGTTTGACATGCTGATGGATTATACGGTAAAGGGCAATCCGTTTGTGTCATATGGCTATATGGGAGCAGCCGGTTATCTTACCAACTGGCTGATGATCGCGCTCGGACTGTTCGCGGCACTATTTGCCAATGTTAAGACTTCCATCCGCAAGGGAATGGGGGCATTGACGCATCTGATGAACTTTGGTGTTGTGGCGATCGTATTCTCTTCGATGTATATTTCCTACACGGCGGTTGGCAGTTCCAATATCCTGGGCGTGCAGGGACGCTATGTTATCCCGTTGTTTCTGCCGTTTTTGAGCTGTTTTATGGGATGGGGCATCATCCGCGCGCAAAAGACTAAAGCAGAGGGATATGTGGTAAAATTGAGAAACAGACTTCAGGCGCTGCCTGCCGTATATGAGAGAATCATATTCGGAGTTATGATGGCGGTCAGTCTGTGGATGACGTTGAAACTGATCATTTTAACGATCAACGTATGATGATGGATGAGAGAAAAAGATGATAAGTGTGATTGTGCCGGTTTACCGGAGCGAAAAAACATTACAGCGCTGTGTTGAGAGCCTTTTAAACCAGACCGAACAGGATTTTGAGATCCTGCTGATCGTGGACGGACCACCGGACAATTCCGGCGTTTTGTGCAAAGAGCTTCAAAAGACCGATTCCAGAATAAGAGTGATCGAACAGGACAATTCGGGGGTTTCAACAGCCCGCAACCGTGGTATTGCGGAGGCAGGGGGCGAGTATATCCGTTTTGTGGACAGTGATGACTATGTCGATCCGGATTCCAATGCTGTTTTATTGGAGGCAATGAAAAAGACAGGGGCAGATCTGGTCGTGGCCGGTTATCATCATCTGTATTTTGGAAGGGATATCCTCAAAACCCCGGAAGCACATAGCTTTGCGCTTAAGGCTTTGTCCGGGGAGGATGAAAAGAGGGTGCTGGAGCTTTACAAAAAAGGCTTTTTAAACATGCCATGGAATAAGCTCTACAAAAAAGAACTGATGAAGGACGGATTTCCTACGGATCTGAATCTTGGAGAGGATCTGTTGTTTAACGAAGCTTATGTGCTGCGGTGCGACCGGATGGTGACGGTGGACGCGCCGGTATGCAATTATATCCAGGATGACAGAGGAACGACATTATCCACCAGGAAGCGTCTGGATAAAATTCCGATTGCCCTGCGTTTATATGAAGAGACAAGCCGTTTCTTTGAAAAGCTGTCTGTAGAGGACCGGGATATTCCGGCAACCAAGGTTGTCATGGAGTTTTTGGATGATCTGGAAGGACTGGCCTATGATAAGGATGCTACCGGGGCTGAAAAGATTAAGAGCATCCATATTTATGAGGAAGCATTGCAAAAACTGGACGTGCGGGACAAAAACATTTCGCTTGAACCTTTAGATTATAAAATAATTTACCGGTTTTATAAAAAGAACTGTACCATTATGGTATACTTTCTGATAATTCTTCGGGGAATTATAGTGAAAATATTAAAAAAACGTGGATAAACATGAGGTACTTATGGAACAGAAGGTTTCGGTGATCGTACCGATTTATAAGGTGGAGCCGTATCTTAAGCGGGCGATTGATTCCATCCTGCACCAGACATATCACAATCTGGAGATTGTTCTGGTGGATGACGGATCCCCTGATCAATGCGGTAGGATTTGTGACGATTATGCCAAAGAGGACAATCGAATAATGGTGATCCACAAGGAAAACGGTGGACTGTCGGATGCCCGCAATGCCGGACTGGATGCTGCCCATGGAGAATATATTGTCTTTGTGGACAGTGATGACTTTATTGCAGAAGACTATGTTGAGACCCTGATGCAGTGTTTAAAAAAATATGACGCGGATGTTGCCATGTGCTCCTATGCCGTTACAGCATCTGTCGAACTTGATGAGAGTGTTTTTAAAGCATCGCGGGATGAAACGGTGGAGGTCTGTGACAGACGGGAGCTTTTAAACAATCTGTATGATGCCAATCACAAAGATGCCACCTACTTCATTGTTTCCTGGAATAAAATATACAAAGCCTCTCTCTGGCAGGATGTCCGCTTTCCCAAGGGCCGGATCCATGAGGATGAGGCTACAACCTACAAAATATATGACAGAGCACAAAAGGGCGTATATCTGCACAGACCGCTCTATGGTTATTTTACAGCGCCTTCGAGCATTACCAGAGACAGATTTAATATAAAGAGACTGCAGTGGATGGATGCGCTGGATGACCGGATTGCTTATTTTGAGGATAAAACAGAGCAGTTAAACGAAGAAGGAAAGCAGGAAAAAGAGTTTTTAGAGAAGCAGATCGCCTGCTGTAAACGCGCAAGGGCGGATGCCTCCATTCATTATTATTATCCGTTAAAAGAAGAGCTTCCTACAGAACGGAAGGCAGCCAAAAGACTGAAAAGCTATGTATGGCAGGAATGGAAGGAAACGAAAAATCCCGGATATCTGATTTTTTCTGTGTCAGCTGTCTTGTATCGCCTGATCACCAATATTGACCGGGATAAAAAGGAGCGGATTTTCCAGCTTCTGTGTGTATGCCTGTTTGCATGGCTTGCATTTTTGTGTTTTTACAAGCTGGATGTCAAATATGTGGATCCGTGGGATGAGGCACGGCACGGCGTCAATGCCTATGAAATGTTAAAACAGGGGAGTCTTGTCAAAAGCACCTATCTTTATCAGACCGATTATTACAATCTCAAGCCGCCGTTGAGCATGTGGAGCATCATGCTTTCCATGGTTTTGTTTGGAAAGAGTGTGTGGACGCTGCGGCTTGCCTCTGTCATTTGTTATCTGTGTCTGGCACTCTGTGTGGTATGCTTTGCCAGAAAACGCTATGGAAGGCTGCCGGCACTGTTTTCACTTGCCCTGCTGTGCGCCAATACGACACCGTTTATTGCACATATGGTAAGGGCGGGAGATGCAGATAGTCTGTATGTACTGCTGTTTTCGCTTGCCATGATCTGTATGCTGCAGATCCGTGATGATCACCGTAAATTGTATCTGTGCGGCTTTTTGTTTGCACTTGCTTTTCTGACAAAGAGCTTTCATGCGGGACTGATCGCGGTCATCGGTGGCTTATACCTGCTTTTGACAGGTCTGTTTAAAAAGGTCCGCTTAAAAGAATATGTTATATTTATTCTTTCCTTTGGAGCACCGATCGGTCTTTGGGTGATCGCGCGGCTGTGTACGGATGGAACCGCTTTTTTAAAGGAAATGTGGCTTACCGATGTGTTGGGAAGATCCCAGAGCGGATTTGGAAGCAATGAGGCCGGATTTTCCTATTATTTCTCATACTATCTGGGAAATATGAGCGGAAAGGTGCCGGTGTACCGCGTTGTTCTTGGCCTGCTGCTTGTAAGCTGTCTGATACTGGCAGTTATGAGCTTTGTACAGAAACAAAGAACAAAACACGGAGCGGATGGTAATGGTACGAAGAGCGTAAAGGATGATATGATCGGATTTTCGCTTTGGATCCTGATTCCGGCACTGGCTTTTTCCGTGGTACGGACAAAGCTTTTGTGGTATGAGTATCCTGCGATAACGGCCCTGTTGATCACAGCCGGGATTGCGGCGGGACTTGTCTGTGAAAAAAAGCTGCTGCCTGTCGGTATCCGGGTGGCATTGGGAGCTGTGCTGCTTGTTACGGCAGGTTATTACAGCCATGATCTGTTGCAGACATTTGAGCAGTATGGAAAGGACGGTTATATGACTAATGATTTCCAGCTGTTGATTGAAGAGACCGCTAATGGAGCGCAAAAGTATGGAACTGAGATAGAGGAAAGTGCTAAAAAAGCAGATGAACCCGGGGCAAATAAAGAAATAGAAAAAACAGGAAAGCAAGGTGTCACCGTATATGCATACCGCGCGTTGACAACGGAGAATCCGGAAAAGCCGGTTGATACACAGTGGGCACAGCAGGATGTTTATGTAGCCGAAGCATATGGGGACTATATCTGTGAAAATGATGGATGGGATCATATGCTTGAGGATATGAAAGACGGCAGTGAAGAAGACTGCCGGATCTTGTTTACGACACAGGAGCTTTTGGAGCAATATAGAGAATCATTGGCGGATGAGACCGGTGGTGATGCTGATGTCAGCGAAAATATGCAGATTGTCATGAATGTATTATGCCAAAGAGGCGATTACGTGTCAGTGCAGTGCCAGCTGCAGCCTATAAAATAAAATAGCCGGAGATTATTCTCCGGCTATAATTTTTGGTATCTGATGCATGTCGGCGGCAATATCCGTAAAGGATGAAAAAAAGCTGCCGATAATCTTGGTCGTGGAAGCAAGGCAGAACAGATCGAGCATGGCATCCTGTATTCCGGCGATGCTGTTGCGGGACAGGTCACGTTCTTCGTTGGAAATGATCTTACCCGGAAATTTTTCACGGAGAAGCTTTTCCTCACTTAAATCATCGGTAGCGAGGTAAAACATGGTCTGAGGATCCTGTGCAAGTGCTTCTTCCATGGATTTGCAGAAGGCATCGGTGGAGCTTTTTCCGATCGCCGGTTTGTTGTCCGTGCGACGGATATGCACGCCGACTGCGTGAGGACCGAGATCGGCCTGTTTCTGCCGGATCCTGTCGGAGATTTCTTTTGCCGGAACAAAGGGCGTGTAGTCGTGACATTCATAGAAGTGCTCTTCCGTGGCAATGTAGGTCAGTTTTTTTAAGGATTTTTCAAAGGTCTCATCAAGCTGGCCGTCTCCCTTATACTGGCGGATCGTCTGATTGTCGGCAAAAGAGCCGAAAGCCATGGCAGACAACTGATAAAACATTTTCCGTAAATTCCATTTGGAACGGATATTGATGACACGGAATTCATCCGTCGGCATAAAAATGCGTTCAAAAGGACAGCCGAGCTCCGGATTGACAAACCAGATGACAAGTAGCTTTTCTCCTCGCTTTTTTGCCAGAATGCGTGCGGAATTTATAGATCTCATGCGGTTGCACAAACCGCCGACTGGTTGTATTATTAACATATGTGTACCCTTTCTATGACAGATTGTGGCAGACAGAGCTGTGACGTGCTCTGCACCCTTGCAATCTTCAAAAACATTAGTATGTACGAATATAAGAATTTTAACTCCTATATCGTAACATAATAAAGATATTGAGGTCAAAAATAAAATTCAGGGCTTTTGAACCGGATGGTAAAAATAGTTCGGAGATTTTGAACCGGATATCATAGATATTATAATAAAAAGGGTAAAATACTTCTAAAGGAATAAAGTGAATGAAAATTCTTTTAATAAATACTGTGCTCAATCACGGAAGCGTGGGCAAGATCACGGCAGATCTGTATCAGGAAATCGAGGCCTCCGGCAATGAGGCTTTTTTGGGAATCGGAAGAGGAACCTGGAATCCCGCATACAAGGGAAGGATGATCGGTAATAAAAGTGATTTTTACCGCCATGTGGTCAGAAACTTTCTGCTAGGAGAAGCCGGCTTTGGCTCTGAGGCGACAACAGATGCCTTTTTGAAATGGGTTGATACGATCAAACCGGATCTGATTCATCTGCAAAATATCCATGGCTTTTATATTCAGGTGGAAAAGCTGTTTGCATATATCAAAAAGCATGACATCCCCACAGTATGGACCCTGCATGACTGCTGGGCATATACGGGGCATTGTGCGTTTTATGACTATGCAGCCTGTGACAAGTGGAAGACCGGCTGTCATGACTGCATCCATCATGCAAAGGTATATCCGTATGCGCTGTTAAAGGACAATTCCATTGCATCCTACAACCGCAAGAGAAAGGCCTTCTGCGGCGTGAAAAATATGACGATCGTCACACCCAGCCAATGGCTTAAGGGGCAGCTTGCCGAATCGTTTTTAAAGGAATATCCGGTAGAGGTAATTTACAACGGCATCAATCTGGATGTGTTTAAGCCCTCGGAGGATCCGGATATCAAGAAAAAAACACCTTATCCGGTTGTACTCGGTGTAGCCAATGTGTGGGAGCATCGGAAGGGCTTGAATTATTTCCGGAAGCTTGCCAGAGATCTGCCTGATAACTGCAGGATAAGACTGATAGGCGTCAACAAAAAGCAGATACGTGAGCTTTCCAAGGAATTTGGCGACAAGATGATCCTGGATAGCCGTACTGCCAATCAGGAAGAGTTAGCAAAGGCTTACCAGGAAGCAACGGTGTTTGTCAATGCTACTCTGGAGGACAACTTCCCGACCACCAATCTTGAAGCGCTGGCATGCGGTACGCCGGTTGTTACCTACCGGACCGGAGGCAGTGGCGAGTCCGTTACCGAAGATAGTGGAATTGTGGTATACCGTGCTTCTTATGACAGACTGCTTGCGGCAGTGCAGGATGTGGTAAACGGAGTGAAGGTCTTTTCGACACAGGATTGTAGAAAGCGCGCCATGGAATATGACAGACATGCACGCTATCAGGAATATCTGGAGCTGTATACCCGCATTCTGGACAAAGCAGGGGAACATTCCAAAGCGTGATGTGAGAACGATGTATGAATACAAATAAAAATAAACCGGGATTGAATAGAGGACAGACATGTTTGAGAGGATCTGCCATTGCAATTATGGCAGTTCTTTTTGCTGTTCTCTTTTTTTTATGGATCCATGCTTTTGATTATTATTCGGATGCCGGTTTTGTGTATTCCTTTGCGGGAAAGGCAGAACGGATCTTTCTGGCGCTGCTTTCCATGGCATTTTTCTGCCTGCTCTATTATGCGGCCGGACTTTTGACCGGGCATTGCGGTAAGAAGGGCATGCGGGTGATAAGGCTGGTGCTTTTTCTGCTGTTTATCGGACTGCAGTGCTTTTTCCTTTTTTATATCCGCAGCTACTATAAATGGGACAGCGGATTTGTACTGGGTGCTGCCGCATCCCTGGCTGAGCAGGGAAAGGTGGCGGATGAAGCCTTTTACTATCTCTCCGTTTATCCCAATCAGAATGCCTTTGTATGCCTGACGGCACTTCTTATAAAGCTATCCGATCTGCTGGGGCTGCCGGTATCGGCAAGACCGCTTTTATTAAATGTGGTCAATACCGTTTTGATGGATCTGGCAATCCTGCTGCTACTCTCTTTTTTAAAGAACTTTCATAAAGCTTCCGCATTTGGGAAACGAATAAGAACAGAAGAGGAAGCAGAGCGCATATTGTGCCGCGAAAGGATCCTGTTATTCTGCAATCCGTTCTTTTATCTCGGAACATCCTATTATTACACCATTACTCTGTCGCTTGTCTTTGTGATGGGATTTATTGTTCTGATTTTCAAAAATACCGGTAAAGAAGCCGCCTCAACGAAAACAATGATAAAAGGGATCGCGGCGGGTATTTTGTTGGGGCTTGCATATGAAATCCGCGCTACCGCCATTATTTTTGCCGTTGCTGCACTGATCTGTGCGGTGTATCGTATGGTATTTTCTACAACAAAAAACGAGCGGGAAAAAATTGCCGGACGCATAGTCATCATAGCGCTGCCGTTTCTTCTGACGGTGGGAGTACTGTCGGCATCCATGCGCAGTTATATTGGAATTGATACCACGGATACGGCATTTCCGACAACGCACTGGCTGATGATGTCTCTGACGGAGCCGGGCGGGCACAACGCAGAGGATGAGGCTTATACAGCATCCTTTTCCACAAAAGAGGAAAAGAAAGCGGCGGTCCGGGAGCGGATGATGCAAAAGCTTCATGACATGGGGATACAGGGCTATGCACAGCTTGTAAAGACCAAGATCTGCCGCACATTTGGCGACGGAATGAACGGATACACAACCTTTCTTGCGGACGGATACGGAACAGGCGGAATTTACGATGCCCTGTTTGGCAATCACAAGGATTTCACAGTTTTGTGGCATCAGGGATACTATCTGTTTATCATGCTTGGAATTTTAATTTCCTGCATCAGGATGATACAACAGCTTTTGCATCCGTTAGACTGGGAAAAAGATAGTTTTTTACAGCTTCTTTTTATGCTGGTTTCCCTGTTTGGAGCCATTTTATTTTATGTGCTCTGGGAAGCATCCGAGCAGTACAGTGTACCGTTTATGCTGATCATGCTCTTTTTGGGACTTGTCGGAATGCAGACGGCATATGATTTGGAAAAAGAGGCGGTTTCAGAGTTGACGGAAAAAAAGATATCACAGGGGCTTATGTATGGAAGCCTTGGAGTGGCTCTTTTGCTGGGGATCTGGAGTGTCTGCCGTTACCGGATCTTTACCGTGACACCGGTCGAACAGTCCCGGACAGCGGCTGTCCAGATCATGGCCAATGAGCCATATGAGGTAAAGGATGGAGAAACGCTGATCCAGAATCTGACTCTTCGCGGAAGCTTCAATCATTTTGTCATGCAGTGGCGGAATCCGCTTGGGGCAGACAATGATTCGGTTTACGAGGTTGCATTGAAAAGCCGGGATGGAAGCTGTGTGTATATGAAGGAACAGATCATGGCATCACAGAGTGATTATAACGGAGCCGGAATTTACGATTTTGAGACGGTGCAGCCCGATCCGGCTTCCTGTATCGAGATCAGAAAAATAAGCGGCAGTGCAGAATGCAATCTGCAGTTTGTGTTATATGATATGTATGGTTATACTCCCTATCCGGGAGGAGACTTAAGGCTTGTAAATGGTTCTGGGGAGACGAAGCTGCAGGCATCCTTGCTGTTTTTGATCACCAATGAACTGCAGGCACCCTATACAACACCTGCAAAATATATCTTTTTTATGACTTGTTTATTCCTTTACTTCCTATTTATGGGAATTTGTTGTAAACTGAAAAGGACAGGTTGACCGCAACGGCTGAGAGGTAAAAGATGATTAAAAAGAGAATTTTTTCGGTTATATTGGCAGTCTTACTGGTTGTATGCTGCGTGACAGAGGCATTTTTCATCAAATTTCTTGAAAATGATAATGCCAATCTGAAGGAAGAGGTCAAGGCTCTTCAAAGTGATACTTCCGATCTGAAGGATCAGGTGGAGAACTTAAATGATACGCTGACAAAGAAAGCGGATGAGCCTTCGATTGAGTTTTATCTGCCGGATCATATTTATGTGTGTGAGTCGCAGGGAACCGACATTTACAACAGCTCTGTGGTATATGGCATCAATCTGGACAGTTATGCATTTCACTGGGAAGCACCGGTCGGAAACAGCCGCAGTGACCGTTTTGAGATACCGGCAGGATCCATACCGGGAGATTACGAGGTGACACTTCATATTTATGACCTGTCTCTCAATGAGCTGGCTTCCAAGACATCGACCCTTCATGTGGTAAGTGATGCGGTGCAGTCTGAGGAAGGGCAGATTTCTCTTTCCGATATCCATCCGGTTATTTACAGTCAGAATACAGAAGAGGTTCCGGACAGCATCCTGGCAAACCGTGTGGACGATACAGGGACTGTGACGCCCAATGTCGTTTTCATGTTCCCTTCGGCCTATGAAGTATATTCCGATCTGGAAGGCACCATGGAACAGATCCGGACACAGATCCCGGCTATTCAGGAGCAGTACGGAGATATACCGATTTTGATCATTGAGCCGTCTTATCCCGGCAGCAATGTTGAAGAGGAGGCTTCCTTTGATGAGGATGGCAACCAGATCCAGAGATGGGCATATGCGGAAAAGACGATGATCTACCGCCTGGTTTCTGATCTGGAAAAGACATATGTGGACGATGACAATGTATGGATCGTTCCCAATGCACTGATGACAAGATCGGAAAACAGTCCCAGGGAGACGGAAGATGCGATCCGGGGCGTTTTGAGCCATTTAATTTCTGAGCAAAGGATAAAGATAAATGAGCAATAAAGTGATTTCTATTGTCACAACAACCTATCAGGATGTGGAGCATCTGAAAAAGGTTGTCGAGGGCATTAAAAAGCAGGATTATCCGCTGATTGAATATATCATTGTGGACGGTGGCTCCAAAGACGGCACCGTGGATTATTTAAAAGAGCTGGAACAGGATTTTTCTTATGGATGGCCGGAGCGCAGGGTCAGATGGATCTCCGAAAAGGATGAAGGGATTTATGATGCGCTCAACAAAGGTATCCGGATGGCAACCGGTGATGTGATCGGGCCGATGTTTGATCAGTTTGCCAATCCACATGTGTTATCCGATATGATTTCCGTTATGGAAGAGGAAGACAGTGACGGAGTGCACGGAGATCTCTATTATGTGGATGAAGAGGGAAATCCGGTCAGAGAATGGAAGATGGGCAACACAAAGACGATCCGGGACGGCTGGATGCCGGCGCATCCGACGCTGTATCTCAAAAAAGAAGTTTACGACCGGTTCGGCGTATACAAAACGGATTACCGGATTGCCGCTGATTATGAATATATGATCCGCATATTAAAAAATAATGATGTCAGACTTTCTTATATTCCGAGAGTACTTGTCCACATGTTTTACGGCGGTACGAGCTCCGGAGGCCTGAGCAATTATATGCTGTCCTTCAAAGAGGGAAGGCGGGCTTTGGAAGAAAATGACATCAAAGGCGCTTTTTTTATCACAGTTAAGCGTACCCTGCTTGTATTAAAACAGTTTGTACAGGCAAAAAAGCTGTAAATGCAGCTGTAAAAGCAGTAAGAGGATGATACATGAAAATACTAATTATGATACCCGCCTACAATGAAGAGCTGAATATTGAGCGGGTTGTAAACAATCTGACAGATAATTTTCCGCAGTATGATTATGTGGTGATCAACGATGGCTCCAAGGATGACACGGCAAAGATCTGCCGGCAGAACGGTTTCCATCTGATCGACCTTCCGATCAATCTCGGTCTGTCGGGAGCGGTTCAGGCAGGCATGCGTTATGCATGGCAGAATGGCTATGATGCAGCCATCCAGATTGACGGGGACGGACAGCACAGACCGGAATACATCGAGCAGCTTGCTAAAGAGCTTGAAAAAGGAGAGGCGCAGATCGTCATCGGCTCCCGTTTTGTGACAGAGAAAAAGCCGCGCTCTCTGCGTATGCTCGGAAGCAATGTGATCTCGGGGCTGATCCGGCTTTCAACAGGCTTCAGGCTGAACGATCCGACTTCGGGAATGAGACTTTTTAACCGGGATGTTGTAAAGGAATTTGCCCTCAATATCAATTACGGACCGGAGCCCGATACGATTTCCTACCTGATCAAAAGGGGCGTGAAGGTAAAGGAAGTACAGGTGAAAATGGACGAACGTATTGCGGGAGAAAGCTATCTCAATCTCTCCAAATCGATGAAATATATGATTCTTATGAGCTTTTCCATCCTGTTTATCCAGGGCTTTAGAAAGAGGTAAAAGATGTCTTTATATTTACGGATTTTATTGATTGTGATGTCCTTACTGGCAGCAGTTTATGCCGTCCGCCAGATCCGGAAATCACAGATGAAAATTGAAAATGCCATTTACTGGTTTATGTTTATCCTGATCGTTATTGTACTGAGTGTATTCCCGGAGCTTGCGATGATCCTGGCACGCATCCTGGGTATCGAATCACCGGTCAATCTGATTTATCTTGCCATGATATTCCTGTTGCTTGTCAAGGTGTTCTCGCTGTCTGTCAAGATCTCACAGATGGAGTACAAGATCGGCATTCTGGCACAGGAGGCCGGTATCATGAAAAAGAAATATGAAGAGAAGGATACCGAAGACGAAAAGAGGGATGAAGCATGAAAATTTTGATGATAGGACTTGGCAGTATCGGACAGAGACACCTGCGGAATATTAAAAGGGTGCTGGGAGACGAAGCACAGATCATTGCTTACCGCGTGAGAGGCCTGCAGCGCACATTTTCCGATACGATGCAGATCAGGGAAAATGTCAGTCTGGAAGAGGAATTTGGTATCACATCCTATCCGACGCTCGAAGAGGCGCTTTTGCAAAAGCCCGAGATCGCGTTTATTACCAATCCGACCAATCTGCATATTGCATGTGCCACTGCCTGTGTAAAGGCCGGCTGTCATATTTTTCTGGAAAAACCGATCTCGGATGATATGACAGGTATTGATGAACTCAAAAAGGCAGTTGCTGAGAGCGGAGTAAAGGTTTTCGTAGGATATCAGAACAGACTGCATCCCGGAATCTGCGAGGTCAAAAAGACACTGGAAGCCGGAGAGCTTGGCAGGATCCTTTCTGTGGAAGCGGTTGTGGGCGAACGGCTTACGACTATGCACACATATGAGGATTATAAAGAGACCTACATGGCGCGCAAGGATATGGGCGGCGGCGTTGTGACCAACCAGCTCGTGCATGAAATGGATTATCTGTACTATTTGTTTGGAAAGCCACTTTCCGTATATGCATTTGGCGGTACACAGGGTGATCTTTCCATAGATGTTGAGGACAACTGTGACGGTATTTTTACACTGGATTATCAGGGAAATAAGCTGGGAGCAAGAGTGCATGCCGATTTTTACCAGAGCCCGCCGAGCCGTTATATCAAGGTTGTCGGGGAAAAGGGACAGATTTTGGCAGACCTGATCCGCAATGCGGTCACAAAGACCGTTTTGGATGATACACAGACCATAGAATATCCGGATTTTTCCAGAAACGACATGTTTATTGAGGAATTAAAGCTGTTTCTTTCCTGTATCCGGGATAATACACCGGAAGCTATTTCGCTGGAGGACGGTATTGTAAGCTTAAAGATGGCATTGGCCATAAAAGAATCCATGAAAACAGGAGGAGTTGTTCATGTCACTGTTTGATCAGTTTAAAATCAAAGACCAGGTGGTCATTATTACAGGAGGAGCCGGTCTAATCGGCAGACGGCACGCTGAAGCGGTGCTGGAGGGCGATGGTATTCCGGTGCTTCTGGATATTTTTGAGGAGCCTTTGGCAAAGGTAAAAAAGGAATTTGAGGAAAGATATCCGGGTCATACCGTTGAGACCTATGTGGCTGATATCACAAAGCGCAGCTCATTGGAGGAGATCCGGGATGATCTCTTAAAAAAATACGGTCATATTGACGGCCTTATCAACAATGCCGCCAACAATCCCAAGGTAGAGGGAGGTTCCAAAAATCTCGGAGCCATGCGTTTTCACAATCTCCCACTGGATATCTGGGAAGATGACATGCGTGTCGGTCTTACCGGAGCTTTCCTGTGCTGTCAGGTATTCGGTTATGAAATGGAAAAACAGAAAAAGGGTGTCATCATCAATATTTCATCCGATTACGGTGTGATCTCGCCCAATCAGAATATTTACAAAAAAGAAGGCGTTCCGGAAGAGGAACAGACGGTCAAACCGGTTTCTTATTCTGTTGTAAAGCACGGAATTATGGGACTGACCAAGTATCTTGCAACCTATTGGGCAAAATGCGGTGTACGCGTCAATACACTCTGCCCGGCTTCCCTTTCCAACGGTCAGAATGAGGAATTTGTGAAAAAGATCGGAGAGCTTATCCCGATGGGAAGAATGTCACGTCCGGATGAATATCCGGCGACCGTTTTGTACATGCTTTCAGAAGCAAGCTCCTACATGACCGGTGCCACGGTTATTCTGGACGGTGGACGTACGATCTGGTAGGAAAAATGAGACGGAGCTTCCGGGCTTACAAGATGATTGAAGCTCGGTATCGGACACAACATAGAAAGAGTAAATCATGCAGGAAGTAAAAAAGCTGGACTGTCTGGACGGGCTTAAGGTAATCGCCTGTTTTATGGTCTTCAATTTTCACTTTGTGAATTTATTTTATCCCGGCGAATATTGTCTTTTGCCGGAATATTATCATGCTCCCACGATAGAATATCTGATTGGCTCTACACCTCTCAATATTCTGTGCGGTGCAAAGTTTGCGGTGCGTATTTTTCTGGCACTCAGCGGATTTTTGGTGGGATACCGGTTCTTTCTGACGGGAGATAAGGAGTCGCTCAAATCCGGTGCCATAAAAAAATATTTCCGCCTGGTGCTGCCGATTGCCGTGGCGAGTGTTTTTGTTTATATTTTGATGAAGCTTTCTTTGTATCGGAATGCAGAGGCATCCGTGCTGGCTCATTCAGAGGTGTTTTCCGGTAATTATAATACCTTTGTGCCCAGTCTTGCAGATGCATTAAAAGAGGCCTTTATCGGTTGCTTTATCACAGGAGCCAATCAGTATAACGGCCCTGTCTGGTTCATTTTTTATGAATTTTTCGGATCACTGATGATTGCGGTGGCGCTTTTGCTGATCGGCAATAAAAAGTGGCGTTATTATATTTACGCCGTTATGGCGGTTGTATTTATCCGTTCGGATTTTCTGTCCATGATCCTTGGCATGGTGGTCTGTGACCTGACATACAAAGGCCCGAAGTGGCTTGGAAAATTTACGGATAAGCGATGGCTGATGGGACTATTGTTGGCTGTAGGTATCTTTTTAGGCTCATTTCCACCGATCGGGGAGCATTATGAAGGGACGATTTATCAGTTTTTTCCGGTAAAGGTACTGTTTTATTACAATGTGGGGGCACCGGTTATTTTATTTGCACTCTTACATTTAAAGACAATACCAAAGGCGCTTTCCGTAAAGGGACTGACCTGGTTTACCAAGTATACCTATTGCTTTTATCTGTTGCATTTCCCAGTGCTGTGTACGTTTTCCAGCGGCCTGTTTATTGCTTTGTATGGCAGGATGAATTATCATTTGCTGGCACTTGTCAATGCACTTCTGACTGTGCTTGTGATATCGGTTCTGGCGATGCTTATGCACAAATTTGTGGAAAAACCGGGCATCCGGATGGCCAATGGAGTAGTGAAGCTTCTGGAATCAGAGGATTCCGGAGTGACAGATAAAGAAATGTCAGCCGGACGTGATGAAAAAGAGCAAAATGATTAAAAGATAAAATGATCAGAAGATAAAATAGTTAAAAGATAAAATGATCAGAAGATAAAATGGTCAAAAGATAAAATGGTCAAAAGATAAAATGGTCAAAAGATAAAATGGTCAAAGGGCAGAACGTTCAAAAAATAATAGGTGTAGAATAGAAGCTGTGCAACTGGAGCATATATGGAAGAAAAAAAATTGCGTAAAAACTGGATCGATGCCGCAAAGGCGGTTGCGATTTTAATTGTAGTATTAAATCATAGCGGACTGATCATCCCAGGTGTCAATTTTTGGGGCGGCATGTTTTTTGTGCCGGCCTTTTTCCTATTGTCCGGATATACCTATCATTCCGGTACAGGCTCTTACTTATCCTACGTGGGTAAAAAGGCCAAAAGGCTGCTCGTACCGTATATAGTTACCAATGGCTTACTGTTTTTGTTTTTCCTGCTTAAGAGAACACTGGAGGGAAGTGCAGGGAGAGACTATATTGTCCGATCCATTCTGGGAATTTTGTATGGACGCAACCAGATCTACAGAAATTCGGACGGACAGGATGCCCTGATGATAAATCTCAATGCACCCACATGGTTTCTGCCGGCACTTTTTGTGGCATTGATCATGCTGGAGGGACTGTTTCGTCTTTGCAGGCAGAACGAAAAGAAGATTTTACTTGTTGTATGTATCTATGCACTGGCAGCGGTGGTGTTCCATTATGCGTCTCCGGTGCTTCTGCCGTGGTGTCTGGATATGATGCCATATTATCTGTTGATGATGCTTGTCGGTTATTGGTTGAAAAAGACCGGATTTATGGAAAAAATGCGGTTCCCCTGGTTTGGGCTTTCTTTAGTTGTACTGCTCGCATCCGGACTTCTCAACGGTTCTGTCAATTTATCCATCAGTGATACAGGAAAAAGCATCACACTTATGTGTCTGTCTGCGGTTTCGGCATCCATACTGCTTATGATGCTCACAAAATGGGTTGATGAACATTTCGGATCTTTAAGCGGCCTTTTTGCAGGACTTGGTAAGCATACGCTGACGATTCTCTGTTGGCATTATTTCTTTCTGGCAATGATATTGTCAGTGATCGGAGACGGTGCACCGGTTTTGTGGAAGCTTCTTGCCATAATTGCATCTGTCGGTATCTGCCTGTTGATTGACCGGGGTGTGAAAAGAACAGGCTTTTTTATTTTTTCAGCTCCAATGGTAATATTTGCCGTTTTTTCCATGTATTTGCTGGTAATGGGCGCCTTTTTATGGAGCAACGGCGGTTGTACCGCCTTTTTACAGATGCCGGTGGTATTACGCGGCTTTAGCATGCTTGCCATGGTTATTCTGCTTTTGATGATCTGTTGTATTATAAGGAAAAAGCTTCTGACACTGTCTGAGCACAGGCTGCGTACGGTAGCTGTCTGTCTTTTTGCTTTTATCTTTGTGATGCAGATGCTGTTTGTGATGATCGCCAGAGCCGGAATACGATATGATTCGTTAAAGGTTGTGGACGAGGCCATCGCTCTTTTCAGCCAGCCTGGAATACAGGCGGGAGATCTGGACGGATATTTTGCGCGGTATGCCAACAATTATGCGATCACGATTTTGACACACTGGTTTATCAAGATCTTCCGGGCGGTGGGACTGATCAGACAGGATTTTTCCAATGCGGTCATTGTACTGCAGTTTTTAAATGTCCTGTTTGTTGATGCAGCGTTTGCAGGTGCTTATGCCTTCTTGAAAAAATATTTCAATAGAGCCGGGGCTGTCCTGTTTTTGTGCTATATGGCATTGAATCCGTTAAGCTATGTCTGGCTGCCGTTTTATTATACCAATACCATTTCCATGGCATTTGCAATCTGGGGTATTTACCTGGTATATGCTGTTTTTGAACCTGCTATAAAGAAGCAGTATGCCGTTGCGGGAGCACTTGCATCGGGGATTATTTTTTACCTCGGATATAAAATCCGCGCGACGGTTATGATCGCTTTGATCGCAGCTGTGATCGGTCTGTTTTACAGATTTTATAAAAGTAAAAAGGTCGGATTAAGACGGATTCTGCTTTTTATTGTGTGCTTCTGTTTCTCTTTCGGACTGGCAAAGACCGCCTACGGAGCTGTTGAAGAGCATTATCTGACCTTTGATAAGACGGATACGGAGTTTCCTATGACTCACTGGATCGCCATGGGTCTGGATGAGCTGGGAGAAGGAAGCTACAATGCCAATGATGAAGAGCGGACAATGAGCTATCCGACGGCGCAGGAGAAAAAAGCTGCCACGGTCAGCCTGATCAGGGAAAGAGTGGGAGAGCTCGGTATCGGCGGTGTGGCAGGACTTTATATGAAGAAGCTTTCCAATACCTTTGCGGATGGGGCCGGAGGATATCATTCGGAGCTCAATATCAGCAGGGATTATGGCCAGATCTGGCAGATGGTCTATGGTGTACACCGAGATCCGGTGCTTGTGTGGACGCAGGTATTTTATCTTTTATCTGTTTTGTGCAGTATCTACCTTGCCTATCTGCTGATCAAAAAGAAAATTCCCATGGAGGCCATGGTGCTATTGTTGCTTTTGCTGGGCAGTTATCTGTTCCAGATGATATGGGAAGCTGCCACGATATACAGCATTGGAACCATGTATGTCAATGGCTGTATGGTTGCCCTTGGCTTACCGTTTCTGACAGGGTGCGGATGTGCAGATAGTCGCAGGAATAAATACAAAAATAAATGTAAATACAGGCCGGAAGCTGAGGATGCTTTACCGGATGGTAAACAGGATACGATAACAGGGAATAACTTGTTTGAGGATAAAGAGCAGGATGTAGCAGAGTGCGATGCTGATGAATCGAGAATTGCCGGATCGAGAATTGCCAGATCGGGAACTGCCGGTTGTAAGGCTGGCTGCAGACCTGTCAATATCGTGCTGGTTATTGTCGGTGTTGTCGGACTTTGTATTATGGTTGCTGCCCTCACAAAAACCCAGTATGTGGAAGTATCTATGAGTGTGGATCAGTTTCTGTTCCAGGCAGAGGAATATCCGGCATTGTCATATGGCCAGTGCATCAGCCAGAGCTTTGAAACGACAAAGGATTTTTCCACGATTTCCGTGCAGGTGCGCAATCTGACCGGAGCATACAATGACAGCGTGTATGAGGTATCCTTGTATGATGATGACGGAAGCTGTCTGCAGACGCAAAAGCTTCATGGCTGCGATACGACGGATTACGGATTCTGCCCGATGAAATTTCACAATGAAACCGGAATTACCAAGTATGAGATCCGGATTGAAAAAACAGCAGGAAAGGAAGATCTGATCTTCTTATATTATGATACCGGACACTATGATGTATATCCGAAAGGAAAAATGTCCGGACCGATGATCGAGGGGGATATGGCAGATCTTTTATTTGAAGTTTATGATCGTAAGGAGTAGCAGGGACTGCCCGAATGAATGCTTGTGGAGACAGCGGTTTACTTTGATATCGCTGATTGGAAAATTGCCGGGAGATAAACCGGGTAAAATAGGGATAAAGCTATGGATAACACTATGGACAAATCAAATGCAGAAACGATACAACTGAATAAAAAAGCCGGCAGAGATATTTCTCTGGATGCTGTAAAGGGCTTTGCCATCCTGTTAGTCATGCTTGGACACTGTATTGTGCTCAATGGGTTAGCAGACCCTTACCTTTATGATGCCATTGCGGCGGTCCAGATGCCTTTATTTATGGCTGTGAGCGGCTATATTGCAGGGCTGAAGAAACCGGAAGCTGTGGAAAGACCCGATCTTGCAAAGCGTGCAGCGGTTTTAGGGAAACGAAGCATCAACTACCTGGTTCCGTTTTTTTCATGGATGGTCATTGTCTCTTTCCCACATTGCCTGAAAGAGCTTAAGACAGAGCTGTTTCATCTGGATTATGGACTTTGGTTTCTGGCTACGCTGTGGATCGTGAATCTGGTATGCATGATTGCTGCCTTGCTTGCTGATTTCGCAGAGTATAAGTATTGTCAGGGGAAGATGAAAAGAAAAGGCTTAAATGTTGTACAAAAAAATGAAGCTGTGTCTGATACTGCAGAAAGAAATGCTAGTAACAGTATAGGGAATATTGAAAAAAAACATGCGGAAAGTACTGTGAAATGTAATTCAGGGCTGTGGCTCCGCTTCATTATATTTTGTTTAGTGGTATTGTGTTTTTACATTGGTTTCTTTCTTCAGGCCAGATCGGGAAATACATTTTTGAGCCCCAGTCTTACGGTGCGTTATCTTCCGTTTTATGTCGCAGCCTATCTGTTTGCGTATCATGTAAGACCATTGTTGCAAAAAAAAGAAACCGGACGTCTTGCCGGACATACCGGTTTAGTAAATGTATTATGGCTGCTCTGTCTGGCAGCATTTGTATATCTGGTGTATGCATTTGATATGGTTGTGGTAACCGGTATCACAACGCTTGTTGTGCAGATGGCAGCATCCTTTCTGGGAGTGTTTGTATGCTTTTATGGCATCGCCCATTTCTGCAGGGGACGATTGCAGAAACTGTTAGCCTTTGTGGGACAGTACACGCTTGAAATTTATGTGCTGCATTTCCGTTTTGCCAGAATACTGCATCTGTCAGAAAAAAATCTGACGCCTTTTCATGCAGATACGATCCTTTGGGTTGTGGCGGCCTTTGTTGTTATGAGTGTTTTGACGGTCATTTTTATTTCTGCCTTGAAACAGCTTTGGATAACCGACTTTTTATGCTTTGGAAAAATCCGTCCTCGCAGGAAGATAAGAACATCATATACAACAGAAAAACAGTAACATACATCATAGGATAGCTATATTGGATAAATGAAGCGGGAGCAGTCAGGAATATGACTGCTTCTCTTGCTATCAGGGATGCAAAACCAAAGAAATAAAACCATTTCTTTTCAAACAACGTATAGAGCATAAAAATGAAACAGATAAATAAAATAACGGGATAGGCTTCTCCACCGTGGTCAAATAAGAAGTACAAAAGAGACTGGTCGCTTTCATAATGCCAGCGGGCATTGCCAAGGACGAGCTTCTTGCCGTATTCCCTGTCAGCCTGGAAGGACAGAAAATCAGCGGTTGTAACCGGTTTCAGATTCATGACCATGGCCGGATTGTAATCGTAATAGCCGTTGGTAACGGCAAAAAGCTGCAGCCTTTCAGCCAGATACAGGTCAAAATTGTGCAGAATCAGCCGTATCGCACTTTTTATAAAGGCCTTCTGCGTGGCAGCATCCGCACCTGTTTCGGTAAAATGTCCGCTGTTATAATCGGAATTGTATCGGTTGTAGGAGCTGCAGGAAAGGGTCTCATAGCTGATATAATCGAGGCTGATCACGGCATCAATATTGGCAAGATCTTCTTTTGCTTCCGGGTAGGTCTGCTCACGGTGGATGATCAGGGAGAGAGGACGGATCATGGATATGATCAGATAATCGCTGCCATAATATTTTTCCTCACCCTGAGACTGCGGAAGCCGGATAACGGAAAAGAAGATAGCAAAGGCTAACAAAAAACAGAGCATACGCCTGAGGGATAAGCCGTTTGATTTTTTCCCAAGACCGTATACGGCAGGAAATAGGAAAAGGCAAAAGCAGATCAAAAGGATGCCTTCGCTCCTCCAGAAGCAGAGAATGGAGGCAAGAAATGCCAGTGCCAGCATTTTTTTTGTGCTAAAAGCCGCATGCTTCTTTTTTTCAAAAAACAGGAAAGCATAGAAAAACAGGAAAAACGGAGCATATAAAACCGGTCGGAAACACATGGCTGCCGATAACAGCACGAAAGGAAACAGGCCGAGGATCACTACGGTATATTTGATCTTTTTGGAATATAAAAGGTCTGTTTCATAAAAAATATAAGAAAAAACCATTGCCAGTGACAGGTCGTTTAAAATGATGGGACCGGTTGATGCGGGAAATAGTGACAATCCTGTCATATAATAGAGGCTTGTCAGGTAATTGTGCCAGTATACCGGATAATAGCGGGTGGCATAACCGAAGATGATCGTGTCATCACTCATAAAATATCCGGGATAGCTGAGTAAAAGGATTGCCAGATAGATGAGAAAATAAGCACAGAAGGCAAGTAAAAGCCTGCGGTGCTTTATACCATATGAAATAAAACAGAGAAGTCCTGCAATCACCGTAAGTGTCAGAAGCTTGGATAAAACGTGCATCAAAACAACAGCATCGGTATTGATGGGCAGGCTGCTCATGTTGAGGGTATCGGTGCTGAATATTTTGTGGTCTGTTATAAAGGTCATTCCCCAAAAGATGAGTGAGAGAATGCCGATGATCAAGGTCTGCTTCGACCTTAAAAATGTTGTTTCTGATTGCATAGTGTGATTGATCGTCTGTTTTTCCATATGGAAATTATACAACAGACAGGTGTGAAAAAAAAGCACAATAAAAGATTTATGGAAAGCCGACAGGGCATGTGTTATACTGTAAATTATGAAAAATATAAGTAAAAGCAAACAGATCATGATCAACATGGCTGCCAGTATGGTTTCGACACTGGTCAGTCTGGCGATCAGTTTTGTATTATCTCCGATTATTATTGATAAACTCAATTATGAAGCATATGGCTTCATGACTTTGGCCAATGACTTTGTCAGCTATGCCAATATTGCGGCTATGGCGCTCAATTCCATGGCAGGGCGTTTTATCACAGTCAGCCTGACAAAGGGCGATTACGACAATGCCAACAAATATTTCAATTCGACCATGTATGCCAATATTGCGATTGTGGCATTTATGTTTTTGCCGTGCGTGCTGGTTGTGACATTTTTAGAGCATCTGGTCCATATTTCACCGGCGCTGATTCCGGATGTCAAGCTGTTGTTTGCCCTGACCTTTATCAATTTCATGGTAACGATCATCAGCACGACGTTTTCAACGGCTACCTTTGCGGCCAACCGTCTGGATCTGCAGGCATTCCGCAATATTGAGTCGCAGATCCTTCGTTCCGTTATCCTGATCGTGACATTTTTCTTTATGCCGGTGCATGTTTTTTATCTGGGACTGGCATCCGTGGCTGCGACAGTCTATCTGATGTTTTCTTATGTGCATTACACCAAAAAGCTGATGCCGCAGATCGAGATCAGTAAAAAGCATTTTTCAATAAAAAAGGTATTTGAAATACTGTCCGCAGGTATCTGGAATACGATCATGAGAGCCGGTCAGACTTTGACCAACGGGCTGGATATCCTGATCACCAACCTGTTTATCGGGGGAACGGAAATGGGATATGTCAGTACCTCCAAGACGATCGTTGTGGCAATCAATACCCTGTATGAGACGATTTCAGCGGTATTTACGCCGTCGCTTACGATCAGCTATGCAAAAGAGGACAAAAAAGAGCTGTTGGAAGATCTGACATCCGCAATGAAAATGACCGGTTTTTTTGCCAATATACCGCTTTGCTTTATTGTGGCATTTGGCGTGTCTTTTTATACATTGTGGTTACCGCGGACGAACACATCCACAGACCAGTCTGTGATCCTGACTATTTATATCCTGACGCTCCTTACCATGTTTGGAACGATCGTCGGTGGTGTGATCAGTCCTTTGTTTAATGTATATACTGTGGTCAACAAATTAAAATGGAACTCGCTGATCACGCTTTTTATGGGCATTGCCAATACTCTGATCGTATTTATCCTGTTGGAGACCACCGATCTGTCCGTGTATGCGGTAGCGGGAACCTCAACAGTGCTCGGAATTATCAAAAACTTCACATTTACACCCATGTATGCGGCACATTGCCTCAATATACCAAAGAGGTCATTTTATCCGACCATTATCCGTTATGTGCTGGTAAGCATCGGTATGGGAGCAGTCTTTTGTCTGCTTGCACCAATATTACCTTCTGCTAACTGGTTGTGGCTGTGTATGGATGTCGTCATCTGCGGCGTGATCGGAACCATCATCAATATTGTATTTTTGTTTGGTAAAAAAGAAAGAGCCATGCTTTTTGACATCCTCCGGAAATTCTTTCCCAAAAGAATATAAAGCCCGGAAACTGAAGTGAATGGAGAACCGTCTATGTCCAAAATTTTAGGCGTTGCCAGCACGCCTTATCATCTGCTGGTTTTTTTATTTATCAAGGATGCTTATTTGTCAGAGGATGAGGTTGATCTGGTTATCACGGATAAAACGGCATCCATGGAAGAATTGTATCACAGTGGCCGTCTGAATCTATATTTTCACCGTGTGATTTTTGCAGACGGACGTAAAATAAAAAATCCCTACAAAAACGCACTGACGACATTTTATGAGAGCTTTATTTACAATAAGACAACGGATGTGATCGTGGATCAGAAGCTGGATTCCTATGACGAAATGTATTTTGCGTCACCGGGACTTCCGGATGAAATTGTAAAGGAAATTGCCAAGACACTTATTAAAAAGAATAAAAAAATCCGCTTCCACCGGTTTGAAGATGGATTTGCCAGCTATACGAAAAAGACAGTCCATGTTGTCAGTACAGACCTGGGTATGAAGATGTATAAGCTGTTGTGGCATTATGATGTCTGCCGGATGGAACAGGATATCTATATGTTTGAACCGGAAATGGCAGAGGATACCGTTGTTTTTGAAAAGAAACAGATCGAAAAGACGCCGGAGCGCATGGAACGGATCATCGGATGGGCGAAGGATATTTTCCGGTTTGAGACCCATGTGCCGGATGAAAAATATATCTTTTTAGGGCAGGGTACCGAAAACGGTTCCCAAAATCCCGAGACATATCAGAAGCTGATCCGCCGTCTGAGGGATATAGCCGGGGATGATAATTTTATCATCAAGCCGCATCCGCGAGGAGTCTATGATGATTTCCACGGAGAGTTGCATGTATACTGGGACAGCTGTCCTTTTGAGTTAGCCATTGCTTCCGGCAAGTACGAGGATAAGACATTAATATCCTTTTATTCAACGGCCTGTGTGGCAGGAAAGCTTTTGTTCCAAAGCAAATGCCGTATTATCTTTCTGTATCCGCTCGCAGAAGATTCGTTTAATGAAAAATGTGATTATGAGCATTATTTTTCTGCGTTTTCATCACTTTGCGATGGTGTGTATATTGCCAGAAGCTGGGAGGAAGTTGAGAGATTGTGTGCGCAGGATGGATGTTAGTCAGTATTTTCGCTTTTTTCCAGATAACAGTCCCCGGAGGCTTCATTTTGATATACGCAGGTATATGTGGTGCCTGAATATTCAAATATCTCTCCGACCTCCAGTACATCCCGTTCAATCATGAAGATACAGTCCGGTGCTTTTTGTGACGAATCCGAAGCGTCTTCCATGATCAGATGTCTTAGCTTTGCTTCGGGATATTCACCTCGGAGCATCAGCCATAAGGGGTAATCATAACCGTCTCCGGAAATGATCAGCCCGATATCAAGATCTCCGTTGTCCTCTGCCAGCCGGATCATATCTTCATATCCGTCTTCCCTGTGATTTGCATAAAAATATTGATTGATCCTGTTCTGACATCCGCCTTTTACAAAATTCCATGCCGGCTGCAGGTTGTAGGTGACGGAAGGAACAGCTAAAGCGACCGCAATGACGGAGAGTGCTGTGATGATAGCAGTGGCTGACTTTTCGCGGTCATGGAGTACAGTCGAAAGCATATTTACACTCATGATAACTGTGACGGAAAGGGCCGGATACATCAGACGGGTTCCCCAGGGCTGCCAACGCAGCAGTGCCATGATAAAGCCAAGTGACAGCCAGGATGAAATGGCAAAACCGATGGAAAGTGACATCGGGCGCTGTATCCATGCATTTGTCTCTGTCTGTACAGATGTATTTTTTACTATATCAGCGGTTTTTGCTTTTTTTCCGACAATTCTTTTTATGATCGCATTTATCAGCAGGGTGACCATGATCACGCCGCCGATCACGGAAAGATATGCAGCAAATGCACTGGGGGTCTTATCATGGGAATACATGTCGTCTCCCATATTCATATGATGCAGAAAGTCAAAGCCGTGAAAGGCAATGGCCTCGTTGTTTACTTCTACATTCCATTTCTGACCAAGTCCAATAGCAATCCGGTATACAAAACCGTTTAGCGGCCGGTAGTAATTCTGTGTGATCAGCATCGAAAAGTTTTTCAAAATATTGACAATGATGTATTTTGCATTTTTGGTTGCAACCATGATGTTTCCGCTGGCTGTGCTGGTCATCAGGCTGTGACTGGATAAAAATGTACGGATCAGGGTTTCGGAAATGGTAACTACAATACTGCCGGCTGCAAGGCCAATCGCTTTTATAATGTTTTTGACAGAATCTTTTTTGCAAATTCTGACGATCGCAAGCCATGGCATGAACATGACCATGGAGGCGCAGACACTTGTTTTGGCAAGGTAAGCATAACCTACCAAAAGACCGAGCATGACAATATCTAAAATCTGGGACTTGTCCAGTGTCATGGCTTCCCATTTGATAACATCCAGCAACTTGTAGATGAACAGGATGAAAATGAGTGCTGCAAATAAATCATTTTGAGTTGTGATGCTCTGTGAAATTGTCAGGGGCATCAACATAAAGATAAAAGCTCCGAAAAAGGAGAAAATTTTGGTGGTTCCCAATTTCCTGGCACTGTGATAAATAAAGTAAGCGGCTGCAAACATGCTGAAATACTGTAGGAAATTTACAAAAGTATCATTGCCGGACAGCAGCATGATATAAAGAAGATTGTACTCAGCCAATACCGGAGAATAGATCTGCCTGTCTATATTGGTGATATAGTGGGCAACGCTTTGATGATCGATCCAGTAGCCGATGCGCGCCAGATGGTAGGTCATAGAATCATAGTTGTAGGGTACAGTAAATATTGTGCCAAATAAAAGCACAAGGGAAAGAACTGCCAGAACGGCGAGCATACCATAAAATAAAATTCTGGTGCCGACATTTTTTCCAGAGTTTTTTTCAGATGCTTTATCCTGATATTGGTGAAATAATTTTTTCAGCGTCTGACCAATAGGCTCCAGTGTCCGGTCTTTTTTGTATTTTCCATATAGAACGGAAAATATCAGAATAATAAGAAGCCATGCAATAAAGCTGACCGTCCGTGTGAGAATATGAAAAATGCTTAATACATTTGTCATGACCAAAATGATTGCTTCGAACAGAACGATCGTCCGGAATATGGCTTCGGCTCTCTGTATATTTTTATATGCCGCGGGTATTTTACAGCTTATATATTGGTATATCATGATAAAGGCTATTGTAGGTAATATCATATGAAACTCCTGTTTGATTTTTTAGTGTTTAAATAAAAGACAAGCACTCAGATAATTATAGTCGATGATAGATTCCCTTGCAAATTATATTTATTTGCGGATTTTGAAGGTTTTATGATATAAAAATTTATGAAAAGACCGCTCAGGTATAATTGACATATAATATTGTTTGATTATATACTGATTTTAGTGTCATTCCTTTCTTTACGAAAGGTACAAATCTTATGACTTACAAATCTTTATTATCAAAACCAGAAAGCTCATCTGGGAAAACTCTGAATGAATTAAATTTAATGGATGCCTATTTGTTTGAAACAGTCACGAATAATCCGGTTTTTGCAGAAAAAATGGCCAAAATGATTATATGGCGGGCGCTTGGTATACAGGTGCAGGATGTCACTGTCGAAACAGAAAAAGAATTGAAAGGAATTCATATGGATAAGCGTGGTATCCGGATGGATATCTACGCAAAGGAATACAGTTATTCCGGCGATAAAAATTTCCCTGACAGAATCTATGATATTGAGCCCAATAACTATGGAAAAGGTGAGCTTCCGCGCAGGAGTCGTTTTTATCAATCATTGTTAGATACAAAACTGCTACCTACAGGGACGCCTTTTCAGAAGCTGCCGGAGATTTTTACGATTTGGATTTTACCATATGATCCTTTTGATGACGACCGTATGATATATACTGTAAAAAACATGGTTGTAGAAAATCAGAAAATAATATATAATGACGGCATAACAAAGATTTTTCTTTTTATTAACGGTAACAAAGGCGGCAGTATTGAGTTGAAGAATATGCTGCTTTATTTTGCAAATACCAATACAGCAAATGCCGTTGACAATGAATTATCGGATTTACAGCAGATGGTAAGTGCCATCAAGCAGGATGACAGGGAGCGTGAACGGTATATGCATTTTGTGACATATGAGGAAATGATAGCGGATGCGGAGACGAGAGGCAGGTATGAGGGAGAAATTAATGGTTTTATTACGTGTTGTAAATCGTTAAATTTTTCGCAGGAGGAAATCAAAGATAGATTGCTATCGCAATTCTCTTTCACTCCCCAACAGGCTGAAGATTATCTGCAGGAATATCAACAGGAATATCAACAGTAAGATCTACAAAGTAACACATCAACCCATCAATTCTACAAGGAATGACACGACAAAGGCACATGCACAGTCTGCGGACCGGCATGTGCTTATATTGTTTGACTCGCCTTTTTACTAATGGTAAAATAAGAAATGATATCATGAGTCTATGATGATATAGTTTCAATTTGCAGGAGAGGTTATCCTATGAAGATTATGCCAAACCGGATGGACCGGGGATTTTTTCAGTATCAGGATGAATTTGAAAAGAAAGCTTTAGAGGTATTGCGGAGCGGATGGTATGTTCTTGGAAAAGAGGTCTCATCCTTTGAGGAAGAGTTTGCCGCATATACCGGGGCAAAATACTGTGTCGGTCTGGCAAGCGGACTGGATGCGCTCTGGCTGGCTTTCCGGGTACTTGGTATTGGTCATGGGGATGAAGTGATCGTACAGGGCAATACTTATATTGCCAGTGTCATGGGAATTACGATCAATGGTGCGACACCGATTTTTGTAGAACCGGATGACCATTATCAGATCGATGTCAGCAAGATTGAGGAAAAGATCACAGACAAGACCAAGGCCGTGCTGGTAGTTCATCTGTATGGACAGGCTACCAATATGGCACCGATCGTGGATTTGTGCAAAAAGTATGATCTGCGTCTTGTTGAAGACTGTGCGCAGTCCCATGGATCCTGCTTTGAAGGTAAGATGACAGGGACCTTTGGTGACATCGGATGTTTTTCATTCTATCCTTCCAAAAATCTGGGGGCATTCGGAGACGGTGGTGCTATCGTGACCGATGATGAACAGATTGCCAGGGATATGAGGGTTTATCGCAATTACGGAAGTGAAAAGAGATATTACAATAAAGTGGTTGGTACCAATTCCAGACTGGATGAGATACAGGCAGGGCTTTTGCGTGTGCGCTTATCCCATATTGAGGAGCTGACCAAGGAAAAACAGGCTATCGGCAAAAGATACCTTGAAGAGCTTCACAATGACAAGATTACTTTACCAAAGCTGACAGAGGGTGCAACGCATGTTTATCATCAGTTTGTGATCCGCTGCAGGGAAAGAGACAGACTGATCGACTACCTCAACGAAAAAGAAATCGGCACGATCATTCATTATCCGATTCCGCCGCATTTAGCAGAGGCTTACACCTACCTTGGATATCATGAGGGTGATTTCCCGATTACGGAGACCCTTGCAAAAGAAGTACTGTCCATTCCGATGTACAATGGAATGACCAAGGAAGAACAGGACTATGTAATAGATGCCATCAATGCATTTGAATAAAAAGATTTAGCAAAGAGAGAATAAATGAAAAAACTAAGTGATTTGTATCAGATAATCAATTTCAACGAATATGGCGATGAGCGCGGCAATCTTGTGGTTGCTGAGGGAGACGGGATTGATGTGCCGTTTACCATCAGGAGAGTATTTTATATGTATGGCTCCGATCCCGAGATCGTCCGAGGACAGCATGCCAACCGAAAGACCGAGTTTGTGCTGATCAATGTCAGCGGAACCAGCCGCGTCAAGGTGGACAATGGTTTTGAAACAGAGGTCATTGAGCTCAACAAGCCGCGTATGGGTCTTTATTTAAAGACCATGCTCTGGAAGGATATGTATGATTTTTCGTCGGATTCGGTTCTGCTTGTGCTGGCAAGTGAGCACTACGACGGAGAAGAATATATCCGCGATTATGAAGAATTCTTAAAGGAAGTTAAGCAGCATGAGTAAAATATCAATTGTTGTTCCGGTATATTACAATTCAGATACGTTGATGCTTTTATACGAGGACATGAAAGAAAAAATCCTCGGAAAGCTGGGTGACTATGAGCTTGTTTTTGTAGATGACGGCTCCGGTGACAATTCATGGGAAATCATGAATCAGATCCGTGAAATAGACGGACATACACAGTGTGTCAGACTTTCCAGAAATTTTGGCGAGCATGCCGCACTATTAGCGGGATTATCTGTCTGTACCGGAGATTGTGCCGTGACCAAGCAGGCCGATCTGCAGGAAGACAGCGAGATCATTCTGGATATGTATGAGAGCTGGAAAAAGGGCAACAAGGTTGTGCTTGCGGTCCGTGCATCCAGAGATGAAAATCCGGTTAAAAAATTTTTTGCAAGCGTGTACTATCACATTATCCACAAGCTGGTCAATGACAGGATGCCGGTAGGCGGCTGCGACTGTTATCTGCTTGACCGTCAGGTCATCAAAGTGCTTGAACTCCTTGATGAAAAAAATTCATCCCTGACACTTCAGGTGCTCTGGGCGGGATTTCAGACAGATCAGGTATACTTCCACAGAAAAGACCGTGAGGTAGGGGTATCGCGCTGGACCCTGTCCAAAAAAATAAAGTTGGCAATGGATTCCATGCTGAGCTTTTCTTATTTTCCCATTCGTTTTATGTCTACACTGGGAGTTGTGTTCTTTTTAGTAGCCGTTATCTGGATGATAGGTGTACTGATTGAAAAAATTACAGTCGGAACACCGATTCTTGGATGGGCTTCCCTGATGTGCATTGTACTGTTTTCATTTGGATGTATGATGCTTATGATGGGAATTTTGGGAGAGTATGTATGGCGTGCACTGGATGCATCGCGTAACAGACCGCCGTATCTGATCGATGTTGTTAATAAAGCAGAAGATACATCGCTTGATGTAACGGATACTGACAATAAGTGATCATAATACAAAGAACATGAATAAATGAAATGTATGAATAATAAAAGCCATCCTCTTTACCGGGCTTCAATGATCAGATTTGATTTTAATCTTTGAAGAGCAGTAAAGAGAATGGCTTTTATTAATTTAAACCGACAAACTCGGTACGATAACCGGTTAATTTGCGATATCAGATTTACAAATTGATCTACGGATAGCACGCGCGAACTTGTCTGACTATATGACAGGTGGCTTCTGTTAGAACAGATTGTAATAGATCACGGCAATACAGATACCGAGAACCCCGCCTACAAAAATCTGGATAGGAGTATGTCCTACAAATTCCTTGAGGTGTTCATGAGCATGGGATGGCTTCCACTGGGGAATTTCCTTGAACATCAGGAGCATGTCATTGATGATCTTGGCCTGCTTGCCGGTTTCTAAGCGGACACCCATTGCGTCATTCATGACAATTATGGCGAAAAACGCAACCATCGGAAATTCGAATCCCGAAAATCCATAATAAAGACCGGTAGCCGTTGCTAACGCACATACAGTAGCGGAGTGGGAGCTTGGCATGCCGCCGTTGCCAAACAGACGCTCTAAACGGAATTCCCTGTTGACAATCATGTAGATGATGAGCTTTAGTGTCTGGGCTACGAACCATCCGAGAGCCGCACTGACAAATAATGGATTGTGAAGTATTTCTAAAATAATTTTCATAAGTCTCCCCCGACATCAGAATCAGATGCCTTATATTGATTTGCAATATGCTGATGCAAATACCACACTTATTATAACAAAGAAGAAACATTTCTACAATAAAAGAATATGTGTGTCCTCAGTGTGTGACCTCAGTGCCACAGCTTGCGGTAGCTGCTCGGTGTCATAGATTCATATCGTGTAAATACCTTGGTAAAATAATTGACATCCGGTATCCCGCATGCGAGAGCGATCGAACCGATGGACTGGTCGGTAAAACGCAGCATTTTCTTTGCTTCGCTGATCCTCCGGGAGTTTAAATAATTCATTATGGTAATGCCGGTCAGCTTTTTAAACTCTCTTGACAGATGAAATTTGCTGATATAAAAAAGATTTTCCAGATCATTCAGAACAATATTGCGGCTGTAATTCTCATCCAGATAATCACGGACTGCAATGATCTTTTCAAGCCCCGATCCGCTGCTCTTTTTTTCGGAATCATTATTTTCTGTATAGCAGAGTGTAATGATATCGGTCAGATATTTGTGACATTTCTGCTCAAAATATGCATGTTTCAGGGAAAGCTCCTCATATATATTATGGAGAGAGGCTAAAAACGGTGTCGGATCGGAAGGATGAAAAACAATATTGGAGCCCTGCTCCGTAAAATGGCGGTATATTTCTGCCGCATCCTTTCCGTAAAAATGTACCCAGGAAAGCTCCCATGGATCCTCGTCGCTGCTTTCGTGCGCATATTCATCAAGACAATTGACGAATATGCAGTCCCCGCTGTGAATGTGAAAGCGCCTGCCACGCAAAGTCAGATAGCCGCTTCCTTTATTTACAATAAAAAAGAGAAGTGACTGAAGATGCTCTCTTTTGCTGATGTGAGATTCCAGACTTTGCAGAGTGCCTGTTTCCTGTACGTAAAGATAGTGACTCCGTGCATAGGCAGATGGAGTAGAAATGATACGATTTGAATGATTTTTTTTCATAAAAACTCCCAAAATAATGCGATATTTGTGCTCATTTGACATAGCAATATTTTACTATTATGTAGCAAATTTGTCTATTGAATTATGAAATATACAGAAGTAAATTAGTGTATAGCTGTAATTATAGAAGTAAAATGCAGTAAATAAAAACTGTAATATAACAGTGGAAAATGATATATGAAAATGATCATATATATCGAGGAAGGATATCAATTATGAATAAGACAGACAAAATCTACGTGGCCGGACATAGGGGTCTGGTTGGAAGTGCTATTGTACGCAATTTAAAGTCTAAGGGCTATACCAATATCATCGGCCGGACACATCAGGAACTGGAACTGACTGATCAGGCAGCTGTCCGGGAGTTTTTTGAAAAGGAAAGACCGGATGTGGTCGTTCTGGCAGCAGCCAAGGTAGGCGGTATCAATGCCAACAATACATCTCCCGCAGATTTTGCATGGGACAATATGCAGGTACAGTGCAATGTGATCAAATGCTGTCATGATTATAAAGTAAAGAAGCTGTTGTTTTTGGGCAGCACCTGTATTTATCCCAAGATGGCTGCCCAGCCGATCGTAGAGGATGCGCTTTTGACGGGACCGCTTGAACAGACCAATGAAGCTTATGCCATTGCCAAGATTTCCGGTATGCAGATGTGCAAATATTTCAAGCGTCAGTATGGAGACAATTTTATCAGCTGTATGCCGACCAATCTGTACGGACCGCATGACAATTATGATCTGAAAGGCTCCCATGTTTTGCCGGCTATGATCCGCAAGTTCCACGAGGCTAAGCTGCAAAATGCCGGGAGTGTGGAATTATGGGGAACCGGTTCACCGTTACGCGAATTTTTATATGTAGATGACATGGCAGATGCCTGCGTTTTCCTTTTGGAAAATTACGACGGCGAGCAGCATGTCAATATCGGTACGGGAAAAGAGCTTACCATCAGGGAACTGGCAGAGCTGGTCAAAAAGACAGTAGGCTTTGAGGGAGAAATTGTATGGAATTCCTCTATGCCTGACGGTACACCTAGAAAGCTTACCGATGTTACCAAGCTTCATGAGCTCGGATGGACACACAAGGTGGAGCTTGAAGAAGGTGTGAAGCTTGCCTATGAATGGTTCAAGGAAAATGTCGATCATGCCCGCATGAATGGCAGATAAGATAACAGATAAAACAAAAGATACCGTGATGGAGGAAAACCGATGAATAAATTTGGAATCGTAATGGCCGGTGGAGGCGGTACCCGCTTCTGGCCTCTTAGCAGAAAAGAAAGACCGAAGCAGCTGTTAAATTTAAGTGGAAAAGATTTGATGGTCAATGAGACCCTGGACCGGCTAGCCAACAGTATCGACAGAGACAATCTGTTTATTGTTACCAATGTCACACAGGCAGAGCTTATGAAGACAGAGACAGCAGGCAAAATGCCTGCAGAGCAGATCCTTGCTGAGCCTGCAGCACGCAATACTGCTGCCTGTATCGGATATGCGGCGATGGAAATCGTTAAAAAACACGGTGATGGTATTATGGTCATTGTGCCGTCGGATCATTTTATCAAAAACGAAGCAGAATTCAAGGCTATCATCGATGCTGCGATCAAGGCTGCCGAAGATACCGATGCACTGGTTACCATAGGCATCAACCCGTCATTTCCCGCAACCGGCTACGGATATATCAAAGCCAAAGCCGGCAGCAAGACACCTATACACGATCTGCACGGCAAAACTTATTTTGCAGTAGAGGAATTTGTCGAAAAACCGGATCTGGAAACCGCAAAAGCATATCTTGCCGAAGGTGGATACTCATGGAACAGCGGTATGTTTATCTGGAAGGCTTCCACCATTTTATCCTATATGGAAAGATTGCTGCCGGATGTCTACGCGTGCCTTGCCAAGATCGGGGATGCCATGAACACACCGGATGAGAAAAAAGTGATCGAAGAAGTATATCCGACCATACCCAAGATCTCCATTGATTACGGTATTATGGAAAGAGCAGACCATGTGCTGGTCATTTCCGGAGAATTTGGCTGGAACGATATCGGAAGCCTGGACATGCTGAGCATTATGAAGGATGCGGATGAGAATGGAAATGTGGCATATGGGCAACAATTACTTTTAGATACAAAGGACTGCATTATATATGGCAATGACAAGATGATTGCCACAATCGGTATTTCCGACCTGATCGTCGTACAGACACAGGATGCTCTGTTGATCTGTCCCAAGGATCGTGCACAGGATGTCAAGACAGTTGTTGAGACATTAAAGGAGCAGGGAAAAGACCAGTATTTATAGAATGCACGGAATAGGTAATTAATTATATGAAATGTGTTATTTTGGCAGGAGGCAGCGGTGATGCATTATGGCCGCTGTCCCGCAAGAATTATCCCAAACAGTTTATTAACATCCGGAAAGGAAGGTCCTTGTTTCAGGAAGCAATAGCAAGAAACCTTCCTTTTTGTGATGATTTTTATATCATAACCAATGAAAAATACCGCTATATTGTGGAAGGTCAGGTGCAGGCATTTCAGGGATTGTCTTATCAACTGTTTCTGGAGGAGATGGGCAGACAGACCGCGCCGGCGGTGGCAGTGGCGGCGATGTGCATCGACAAGGATGAGGATGTGCTGGTCGTTTCCACGGATCATCTGATTGATGAGGGCGATTATAATAAGACCATTCTGGCGGCCAAGGATACTTTAAATGATCATAATGTGGTTGTCATCGGGTGTGATATGGATAATATCGGTGACGGCGACAATATGAAAGGACATAGTGCCTTTGTATGCAAAAACGGACAGGTTGTTGATTTTATTTCATCCTGTACCTGCAGAGCCGATTATCAGAAAGAAAATGGCGGGGATCGGCCGGAAAGTGAAATTCTGCTCGACAGCGGAATTTTTATGATGAAGGCCGGAGTGTATCTGGAAGCGATCAGGGAAAACGCGCCGGATCTATATCGTAAATGCCAGCTTGGAACAGACAGGGTGCGGCTGGATTCGGGAGCGTTGCTGATCACAGCATCATGGCTTTCCACCATTCCTTCCTTAAGTGTAGGAGAGGTAGTTTTTGCTAACTGGGCCGGTAAAAACATTGCTGCCATAAAGGCAATGTTCAGATGGTCGAGACTGTTAAATACCGAAACGCTTGCTCAATTCCATGCGCCTTCCCTGCAGGGACCAAATATTGTGGAAAACAGTCACAATGTGTCTGTGCTGAATCAGACAGATAATAAGCTTGTGGTGGTCAATGGCTGTGAGGATCTGATGATCGTCAACACCAGTGATGCTACTTATATTTCTAAAAAAGGTGAAAGTGCGGAAATCAGGGAGCTGATGCGGGAGCATTATGAGGAGCAGAAGGAAATCTTTGACGAGGGTGATGTCTTTTACACGACCTGGGGTATCAAGGAGACTTTGAATCATACGGATGGTTATATGGTGCGCAAGGTTACTTTATTTCCGGGAAGAGAAATTGCGCTTCATAAGCATGAAAAAAGATGCGAACACTGTTCTATCGTAAGTGGAAATGCCACAATCACAATTGATGGTGTTACCAGAGAGTTTGGCTGCGAAGACAATGTGTTTATTCCGGTAGGAAGTTTCCACAGGATAGCCAATGTCTTTGCGAAGGATCTTGTATATATAGAGGTATCCGTGGGCGACAGTGCCGGACAGAAGACCGGAGATATGGTGCGTGCGGTAGATGATTTTGTAAAGCTTGGTCCCTCCTACAAGGATTATTTATGGGGCGGCACCCGCCTTTATGAAAAATATGGGAAGAAAAATAAAGATAATAAAGAGCATATCATAGCCGAAAGCTGGGAGGTTTCCGCACATAGTGCCGGACCATCCAGAGTTGTCGAGGGCAATGCAAAGGGTATGATGTTTCCACAGTATCTTGAAAAGATCGGAAAGGAAGCATGGGGCTGGAAATGCAAACCGTTTGAGCGTTTTCCCCTTTTGATCAAGCTGATCGATGCGACGAAATCCCTTTCCGTACAGGTACATCCGGATGATGAGTATGCCATGAGTGTTGAAGGCGAATATGGCAAAAATGAGATGTGGTATGTTATGGATGCAACATCGGATGCCGGCCTGTATGTAGGCTTCAAAGAAGAACTGACAAGAGAAGAGTGCCGGAAGCATGTGGAGGATGGCACATTGACAGATGTGCTACAGAGGGTTCCTGTAAAAAAGGGGGATGTGATATTTGTCAAAGCCGGAACGGTCCATGCCATTCTGGACGGACTATTGATTCTGGAAATCCAGCAGAGCTCCAATGCAACGTATCGTTTGTATGACTATGACAGAGTGGATAAAAACGGTAATAAGAGAGAACTGCACCTGGATAAAGCATTGGACAACCTCAATTATTCTGTATATCCATGTGACTGCAAACCTGCCGGAGAGCCCGAGGCCGGTGTCGGATATGTAAAACAACTGCTTGGTGTCTGTAAATATTTTTCGGTAACATTGTATACAGTAGAGGAGATGGCAGAGATTTCTCTGGACGATACTTCTTTTAGTGCCATTGTTTTTCTGGACGGTATGGGTAGGATCAAAACAGATAAACAGAAAAGCAATTTTAAGGCAGGAGACAGCTATTTTGTACCCGCCGGGAAAAAAGTGCTGGAGATTGTCGGGAAATGTCAATTTGTGTTAAGCCGAATTTAATAAAAAGTCATAATTGGCAAAAACTGTCCATTTTTGGGCAGTTTTTGCATTTTACCCCTATAGATTTCATTTTACAAAAAAGATATATTTATACTATAACCGCGCATGTAACAACATACTTAAACATTTTGTTACAAAAAAAGGTAAATGAAACAATTTTGTGTAAAAGGAGAAACGATATGATAATGGTAGAGGAATCAAAGCAAAAAATAGGCTTGGAGAGGTATATTACGCGGATTATGTTGGATCTTGGGGTCCCGGCTCATTTGAAAGGATATCATTACATACGAGAGGCAATCTTATTGTCTGAACAGGATATGGAGGTTGTCAGCAGCGTGACTAAGCTGCTGTATCCGGAAATTGCCAGATCATATAAAACAACCTCTCAAAAAGTGGAAAGAGCGATCAGAAACGCCATTGAAGTTTCGTGGAATAGGGGAAACACGGATACGATGGAAGAACTGTTCGGCTATTCCAGTGCGGGAGGAAAAAACAGACCTACTAACAGTGAATATATTGCGAGAATTGCAGATAAGATACGATTGGATTTGAGAACGCAGATATTGGCATCGTAAAGATTTGGTCAAAACAAGAGGATTTGGAAGCGCGCGGTTGTTCCAAATCCTTTTTTTGCATTAAAACTATGATAATAAATCTACAGATAGGAACTTGCTAAGAATCATGCCTTGCGGTACAATAAATAAGTAAAGGAAAATAACTTGAAGCGTTATTTTTATATTGTTAAAATACTATAATAAAACAATAATATATAAAAAGGAAAACAACAATGGCAAATAAGGAAATTAAAATCGGCGATTATCTGATCAATGAAACCAGCCGGCCGTATATGATAGCCGAGATCGGCATTAACCACAATGGCGATATCAATATTGCCAAAAAGCTGATCGATGCAGCCAATGCAACAGGCTGGAACAATGTCAAATTCCAGAAAAGGACACCGGAGCTTGCGGTACCCGAGGCACAGAAAAATGTCATGAGAGAGACGCCGTGGGGCACAATGACATATCTGGAGTATAAATACCATGTAGAGTTTGAAAAACCGGAATATGACATCATTGATGCATACTGCAAGGATAAAGGAATGACCTGGAGTGCGTCACCGTGGGATATGCCCAGTCTGGAATTTTTATTAAAATATGATGTTCCCTATATTAAAGTGGCGAGTGCCTCCAACGGAAGAGATGAGATGATCAGTGAGGCTGCCAGATCCGGCAAACCGGTTATCCTGTCAACCGGGATGACAACGATGGAAGAGATCGATCATGCAGTTGAAGTATTGGAAAAATATGGTCATGGAGATTACATTCTGCTTCATACCAACAGCGCTTATCCTGCACCGACCAAGGATCTCAATCTTCGTATGATCGAGACACTCCGCAAGCGTTTTGACTGCCTGGTGGGTTACAGCGGACATGAGGCCAATATGGAGCCTACGATTGCGGCAGCAGTACTCGGAGCCTGTGTGATCGAGCGCCATGTGACCCTGTCACATGAAATGTGGGGCAGTGACCAAAAGGCCAGCCTTGAGGTTCATGCGATGGATATGCTCAATAAGCGTATACAGAGTGTCTATGATGCACTTGGTACAGGTGTGAAATATATGTCAGAGAGTGAAGCTGCGCAGAGAAAGAAACTGCGTACAGTATAACGATGTGGTATCAATCGGATAAAAGATAAATATATCAGAAATATGAGTTCATTTATTACGGCTGTCTTTTCTATCGATGAAAGACAGAAAAGACAGCCGGATCATTTTTGTTTCATGCACGTTCGTGCAAAAATTCCAAGTATTTTATTATAAAATTTTTTGAAATACATTTTAATTGTGTATTTTATTATTGTTTTTTAAAATAAAAAAGCAACTAAAAATAGTTGCAAATTAAAAAAAAAGGAGTATACTAATGAGTAAAGCACAGAAACTAATCGAAAAATTTCTGAAACAAGGTAACGATTTTGAATATGATGATCTGGTCGCTATGTTAAATTATTTTGGATATGAGGAAGCCAAAATCGGAAAAACAACCGGATCAGCCGTATGTTTTGTGAATAAAAAACTGGGTTCGAAAATTCGATTTCACAAACCGCATCCCGAACATTATATCAAGAAATATTTAATGAAGCAGATCAAGGACTCGCTGGAGAAAGAAGGTTTAATATGAAAAATTATTTGGAGTATAAAGGGTATCTGGGTACTGTGGAGTATTCAGGAGAAGACGACTGTTTATATGGAAAGGTAATGGGAATTAAAGGCTTGATCTCATATGAAGGGGACAGTCTGACACAGTTAAAGGCTGATTTTTATCAAGCGGTAGATGACTATCTGAAAATGTGCGTTGAGAAAAAAGTGGCGCCGGAAAAAGCATTTAAAGGAAGTTTTAATATCCGGATCGGGGCAGATCTGCATCGGGATCTGGCATTGAAAGCACAGGAAAAAAATATGTCAATTAATTCTTTTATTAAGGTAGTGCTGCAGAAAGAGGTAGCCGGTATATAAATTATTTCGCTCCTCTTTTGCATAATACAACACCGAAGGTCTTTAATAATATCTTAATATCAAGTCCCAATGACCAGTGGTCGATATAATGCAGATCCAGTCGCAGCACATCTTCAAAGTCTGTGATGTCGCTTCTGCCACTGACCTGCCAAAGTCCGGTAAGCCCCGGTTTGATGCTCAGGCGCCGGCGGTACTGAAGCTTGTACTGGATGTATTCGTCAGGTGTAGGCGGTCGTGTGCCGACCAGACTCATCTGTCCGATCAGAATATTGTAAAATTGCGGCAGTTCATCCAGACTTGTCCGGCGAAGAAAGCGGCCGACCCTGGTAATCCTTGGATCGTTTGTTATTTTAAACATTGGTCCTTTCATTTCATTTTCATTAAGCAAATCTATCTTTTTTTCATCTGCATCATGATACATGGAACGAAATTTATAAATATTAAATTCTCTTCCGTTTAATCCAATCCTTTTCTGTTTATAAAAGACAGGTCCGGGAGAATCAGTCTTTATAGCCAACGCAATAAAAGGCATTACGATTATTGTAAATAACATTCCAATAAGGGATCCGAGAATATCCATAATGCGCTTGACAGCAATACGATGAAAATCATAATCGGCAAGGCTGTATGTCATAACAGACAGTCCGGCATAGGAATCGATTGTTTTGTGTGAGATCAGGTGGTCATAGGGGTCGATGCTCACATGAACAACAATTCCAGCCATTTCGAATTTGCGGATCATTTTTCCGAGCTCTGTGTTGTTGTAAGAGGGCAGATAAATTAAAACCTCATCTATCACTGATTGTGAAAGAATATCATAAAGATTGGTTTTGGATGCAATCACAGGAACCCCTTCGTATATAAGGGAGGAATCATCAAGGACGGTTTTTTCGGTATCAACCAGTGCCAGAGCCGTGATTTCATGTGCCCATTCTGCATTGGATCTGATGAATGGAAGCAGCTTGCCGATAAAATGTGATTCTGTAACGATCATCATTTTCAGACTTCCGGAAGAACGCATATAAACGTGCTTTAAAAATATTCTTACCAAAAAATGGAAAAAATAAGTAAATACAAAATTGTAAACCAAAAAGTAAATAAACGCAAGGCGTGAAAAGTCTTGTGCATTCTGTGTTAAAAACAAAATTAAGCCTAAACCTGCGCCAATCAGAAAATCATACTTTATGACAAAGAAAAATTCTGCAAACTGATTTCTGGTCAGAAAATTGTGATTCAGATTTAAAAATAAATAGGAAAAAGTGCAAAGTAAAATGGCAAAAGATAATACCAGATGGTAATATTGTGGGTTCTTATGAAAATCAGAAAGAATGCCACGAGTAATAAAAGCCAGTGCATAAGAAAGGCAAATTGCCAGAATATCTGAAAAAATCAATATGTAATTTTGAAGAACAAACTGCTTTTGTGTATTTGTGTTCATGAAGACCTCTTTGCTTTCTTTATGATAGAAATTATAGCAAGAATAGCAAGAAAAACAACTAAATCTAAAAGTGTCCGTGAAAAAATTGTATGTCCTGCAATGACCAACAAAATTACAAATCCTTTTTGCATTTTTGATCCATGTAAGTTGTTATTTCGTCAAATATTAGGGCAATAAAAATTGTACATATAAAAGATACAACAAAACAAAAATATGGATGTCGAGATATATTTGTTATATGTTTCAAGACAGACATTGGTAATCGTTGCAATATGTATAAGCTGAATACATGAGAACCGAAAAATTGCAATAAATTATTTTGAATTTGAATCTTCATTGTTAGCACAACAACGAGAAGAGAGAATGATATTGCCCATCCGGAATAAAACCAGACATTGGTGTTGAGGGTGAAGAATTTATAATAGCCATACAATAATAACAATATACAGCCCCAATAAATACATTCCTTCTTCATGACAAATTTTTCAATATATTGTTCATACAGACAGTAAAATACACCTAACGGATAACATAAAATTGTGTTATACCAATATGCATCCTTCCATATGCTTAACGTACACATATAGAGTACACACAGAATTATAAGAAGAGAAAGGAAATAAAGATATTTTCCTTTTTTGGCAAAGAGAAGAAATGATACATATGTCATTAAATATAAAGAAATGACAGCCAGTATATACCAATTACTATTGCCGATACTATCCCAGCACAAAAAGGATAATAGGATTTGTTTTAATGTAAAAGAGGATCTGAAAATGATTCCTAATAATAAAAAGAGTGACACTGCCAGATCAAAATGTAAAAGTAATCTGAATGCCTTTTTGGGAAGTGAATGGATATATTCCAATCCTTTCTTTTGAATTTTTTTCATTACACCATATCCGGAATAAAAAAGAAACATTGTGACAATCAATTGCCCCAGGGCTGAATTTAAACATTTGGCAAAATTGTCATAGGAACTCTGTAAGTCAACATATTGCAGATAATGACGGATAAATATAAGAATTACAAAAATACCTTTTATGTTTGTTGTTTTATCTATTGAAAGATGGTCTTTAAAGAAAGTCCCTTCTTTTGCAAAAGATATGCCAGAAATACAAAATATAAAAAATAGAAAGATAATGATTGTCATATTTCCCCACCCAAGATTGATTTAATGACTGAATATATTACAAAAGTATATCACATATATGGGCACATTATAGCATATTTTGAAAGAAAAAATGTGCATAAATTGTGATGCTGGGGTAAAATAAAATAAGTAACAGATAAATTACGCAAAGGTATTTGTAAATCAAATATTAAGAGGGAAACAATGATAAGTCATTTTTGGAAAAAAATCCGGGCCAAAAGCATAGCTTTCTGGTTTATATACATAGTTATTCTTTTGTATTCTGTTATGAATGATCTGCATTTTTTCGATTTTACATATGCGGATACGGGATCTTATTATGAAGCATCGGGGAATCCTTATGCGAAAATGTTTTATTTTACATTAAAGACTGCCTTTGCTGTACTGTTATATTTTTTTATGAATATGATAAGCAGGGGATTTACGGCAGTCAGAAATAAAAATCGTGACAGCCGGCGACGCCTGATATTTGTGCTGATTATTATGATTGTATACATTATTTTTCTGATTTTGTGTTGGCCGGGAGTGTGGTGGTGCAGTGGCGCCGATGAATTTAAAATGGTTGATTTTATCTCGCATTTGCAGGTTCAGTATCATCAGGGCTTTATGCTGTCCTTGTTTTATTTTTTGGCCTTTATGATTTATCCCAATCCGGTATCGGTTGTCATTTTGCAAATACTGCTGGGAAGCATTTTGCTTGGCACTATACTTGCCGACTGGTGGAAAAACAGACATCATATTTCTGTGGTTATCATAGTCTGTATCATATTTTCACCGTGTGGTCTGTATTTTGCACTTTATCCGATGCGGGCATATCTTACGGCTTTATTTTTGATTTACTTCATTTATCAGTACCGGAATATCCGCAACAGAAATTCCGCTGACAAAAAAGAATGGATAAAGCTGGTTATAACCGGGTGTCTGGTTGTCAATTTCAGGATTGAAATGATGATTTTAATTGTTGTGCTTCCGTTCTTGATGTGGGAAAAGGCAAGAATGCATGATAAAAAGTATTTGAGGCTGATTGGAGAGTGCGTGCTTATACTTTGCCTGTCTGTCTGTTGTGTTTCCTGCTGGAACAAACTGGGAAATCAGTCAAATTCCATGAGTCACAATTTATTATCATTTACATCTCCGATGGGAGAGATTTTTGCCCGGCATTATGAAGAAATTGATGTTGAAGATCTGGCGATATTGGATCAGTTTTTTGATATCAGCAAGATGAGGGAGGAGCACCTGAATCCGGATAATGTATTGAAGTATAATGGATATGAGAGGCTGAATTATCCGGGGGCGAGTTATGCTTACACAGCAGGAGATTGCCGTCAGGTGAAAAAAACAATTGCAAAGCTGCTTTTAAAATATCCCGATATTTATCTGCAAAATAAGATACTGTTGGCAAAAAGGACATTTGGCCTGGATGGAGAAGGGGATAATAAGTATCGGTTTCCGGAGGAGATCAGGCCGGAGCGGATTGCGTACTTATTTAAGCAGATTGACCCGGAACTGGCTGACTGGATAAAAAATAAACTGGCAGGATCATTTCAGATTGGTAAGGTACGGATGTTCCCTGTGTTTTATGCGATGTGGGTGCCTTTTGTATTGTTGCTGGTTGATTTGATTTATGCTCTTTTTAGAAGAAAAGTTAAGCTTATTGTATTGAGAATTATGGTTATTATGATGTTTCTGGCGGTCTTTATGACGGCCATGCATCCATACACCATGTATTATTTTGCACCCTGTATGGCAGCATGGTTTGTTTTGCTGCCGGTTTCCCATGATAAGTGATGGGTGGATTTTATAATTTTTTCGGAAATCTTGGAATACGTGTCCAAATGTAGTACACTGACATTAGTATGTTTTCTGGAGGCTTAATTTGAAAAGATTTGCATCGGATATAAAAAAATACTGGGGATATATGGTATATGAGGCAAGGTCACAGTTAAAGGCTGAGGTAGCCAATTCTTATCTGAATTGGATCTGGTGGATTCTGGAACCTTTTTGCCTGATGATGATTTATGCATTTGTTTTTGGCTTTTTGTTTAAACACAAAGAGGACAATTACAATGTATTTATTTTCATAGCTCTGGCATTGTGGGATAATTTTAACCGCTGCATCCGGGCATCGGTATCGATAGTGCGCAGCAATAAGTCAATTGTATCCAAGGTATATGTACCCAAATTTGCCCTTATTATTTCCAATATCATGGTCAATACCTTTAAGATGTTCATTTGTCTTTTGATTGTATCTGCAATGCTGCTTTATCACGGAATATCAGTAGACTGGCATGTTTTACTGATTGTGCCAATTGTGGCTGATGCCGTGATTTTTACATTTGGATGCTGTTGTGTACTGGCGCATATAGGGGTGTTTGTTGATGATATGGCCAATATTATTACCATTTTACTGAGATTTATGTTTTATCTGACAGGTGTTTTTTATAATATTAACACAAGTATCCCCAGACCTTATTCCACAATCCTGCTAAGCTGCAATCCGATTGCTTTATTTGTCGATGCGTTGAGAAACTGTATTTTAAATCAGATGTCTCCGGACTGGAAGCTGATGGGCATATGGCTGATAATCGGATTGTTGTTATCCGCATTTGGAGTTTCCAATATTTATAAACATGAAAATACATATGTAAAAGTTATATGATCGAGGATGAAAATGGAACATACATCAATTACCGTAAAGGATGTTAAAATACGATATAAAAGTGTTCAGTCCTATTCAATTAAAAAAAACCTGTTGAGATTAAAAGCTCCGGATGCAAAGGTGTTTGAGGCTGTGAGAGGTGTCAGCTTTGAGGTTTCGGAGGGAGAAATTCTCGGCATCATTGGCAAGAACGGAAGCGGAAAGTCCACATTGTTAAGAGCGCTTGCCAATATTTTCTCGGCAGATGAGGGAAGCATTGATCTGCACGGACATTCTATTTCATTGCTGGCAATCGGTGTGGGGTTTAAAAACCAGCTGACAGGGCGTGAAAATATCATGCTGTCAGGGATGCTTTTAGGCTTTTCCGAAAAAGAAGTACGCGCTCATCTGGATGAGATTATAGAGTTTTCGGAGCTTGGAGATTTTATTGATCAGCCGGTGCGCACATATTCCAGCGGTATGTATTCCAAGCTGGCATTCTCCGTAACGGCGATCTTAGAGACTGATATTATGCTGATTGATGAAGTGCTGAGTGTAGGTGATGAGCATTTCAAAAAGAAAAGCTACGCAAAAATGAAAGAACTGATAGCAGGAAAAGAAAGAACGGTAGTGATCGTATCCCACAGTCTGGGCACATTACAGGAGCTGTGTGACCGGATCATGTGGATGCACGATGGCATAATCAAGGAAATTGGAAGGCCGAAGGAAGTTCTTGAACATTATAAGGAATTTATGAAATAAAGAAGAATGTATTATTGAATATATAAAAGCTTTTAATATGGAGATACCAATATATGGATGACGAGATTTTGTTTTCGGTTATTATTCCGATCTATAATAGAAAAAAGTATTTACCGGATGCAATCGAAAGTGTGCTGCACCAGTCTTTTGAAATGAGAAGAGTTGAGGTGATCCTGATTGATGACGGATCAACGGACGGAAGTGGAGAAATCTGTGATCAATATGGAAAAAAATATCCCGATGTTATCCGGGTTATTCATCAGCATAATCAGGGAGCTTCGGCTGCACGTAACAGAGGCGTTGCTGAAGCAGCCGGAAGATGGCTCAATTTCCTGGATTCTGATGATAAATTAGCAAAAAACGCGTTTCGTGAAGCAAAAAAATTTATAAAAAAATATGATGATCAGACGGATGTAATTGCGTTTCCGGTGTGGTTTTTTGGCACAAGACACGGAGAACATATTTTGAATTATAAATTTAATTCGGGATCAAGAGTTGTTGATCTGGAGGTGGAATGGAATAATCCTCAATTATTTATTAATTCGTCCTTTATACGGGCGACGACAGCTAAAAAAGTCGGATTTAATGATGCTGTGGATATTCCCACAAATGAAGATGCGCGGGAAATGCAGCGTATTTTGCTGGAAAAAAAGAAGATTGGTTTTCTGGCGACAACAAAATACTGGTATCGCAGACACAATGATACGTTGGTAAATCGTGCGAAAAGTAATCACAAATGGTATATTGATAGTTTGCAGCAATTTTCATTATACATCATGAAGTATGCGGAGAAAAAATGCGGGTACATTCCTAAATTCATTCAAAATGTAGTGATGTATGAGTTTCAATGGCGGTTTCGCCAGAATAAGCTTGCGCAGACTGTTTTATCGGAAGATGAATTACAGGAGTATAAAAATTTGCTGCTTGAAGTATGTGATATGGTTGATACAGATGTTATCATGGCACAAAAGCAGTTATGGAGAGAACATAAAGCATATTTGATTTATCGAAAGGAGAGAAATTATTCTTATCTTTCAGTGTCGGAGAATAATATAGAAAATACCCCATTAAGGCTCTCCTTTGCAACATTTAAAAAGGACCGGATATTGCTTGAAGGCTGGATTCCTCATTTTTTATTTGAAAGGAGATCGGTAGCACCATTATCCGTTGCCGTGAATGATAGGATCATTCCGCTTTCCTTAAAAAAAATTGTTACGCAGCCTCAGTTTTTCGGACAGTATTTATATGATAAATACAGCTTTAGTGTTGATATAGATTTGAATGGGGAAAGAAGAGTCCAAATATGTTTTTTGATTAAAACAGAAGATAAATTTGTTAAGATTGAAAAAATATTTCTGGAACAGTTTTTTCCGTTGGATTCACATTGCAGATATTCCTATAAACGCTATCCGGGATGGATTATGCAAAAACAGGATGCGGATATCATATTAAAAAGATGCCGGTGCTGTTTGCATTATGAATTGTCTTATTTGACAGGAATCATCCTTAGGGGACAGAGAGGCAGTAAAAGAGTTGCGGTTGTCCGGCTTTTATATGGAATTTTAAATCAATTACCGCATAAAGAAATCTGGATGATATCGGATCGTATTCTGAAAGCGGATGATAATGGTGAAGCGCTATTTACGTATTTGTGTAAGATAAAACCAAAGGGGCTGAAAATATACTTTGTAATAAGTAAAGAAAGCCCGGATTACCGGCGTTTGAAAAAAATCGGACCGGTTGTCGGCACTTTTTCCGTAAAACACAGGCTATTACACTTATTAAGTACCTATAATATATCATCTCAGGGGGAAAAAATTGTGCAGCATCCGTTCCGAGGATATGAACTGGGATATCGTAGCCTGAAACTGCCCAAATTTGTTTTTTTACAACATGGTGTTACGAAAGATGATCTTTCGGCATGGTTAAACAGATACAACAAAAATCTGTTTGGCTTTGTGACAACAAGTATAAGAGAATACCGGTCAATTCTGGAAGGAGATTACTTTTATACAGAAAAAGAGGTCTGGCTGACCGGATTCTCGCGATATGATTATTTGAAAGACGATCATAAAAAAATTATTTCTATTGTTCCGACATGGCGGAGCTATTTGCTTGAAGGACTGAATAAGGAAAATGGAACCCATTTGTTAAGAAACGGTTTTATTAACAGTGAATATTACTTATTTTATGATGCTTTGATCAATCATGAACGGTTGCTTGAAGAACTAAGGAAAAACGGATATAAATTACGATTTGTTCCCCATCCTCTTATGCAGCCGTATATTGGATTTTTTCATAAAAGGGATGATGTGGAGTTTGCATCTCCGTTAGATTCATATCGGGTTTTATTTGCAGAAAGCAGTCTGCTGATTACAGATTATTCCTCTACCGTGTTTGATTTTGCATATCTGAATAAGCCGGTTTTATATTGCCAGTTTGACAGAGATGATTTTTTTAGCGGGAAGCACACCTACAATAAAGGTTATTTTGATTATGAGAAAGATGGCTTCGGAGAAGTGGAATATAATTTGGAGAATACAGTTGAACGTATTATAGAATATGCCAATAATGGATGTCAGCTGAAGGAAAAGTACAAAAAACGAATTGAAGAAGTGTTTGCATATCATGATCAAAATAATTGCGAACGGATTTATCAGAAACTGATAAATATGAGAGAAGAGATACAGCTATAGAAAAGGAAATGCCATGAGTAAAGATTTTCTGAAATCATCAATTGATTTTGTTATTGCCTGGGTAGATGGTAACGATCCGGTATGGCTTGCAGAAAAAAGCAAATACCGGTCAAATGCAAGACTTGAGGATGACAGTAAAACAAGATACCGTGACTGGGATAATTTACGTTATTGGTTCCGGGCTGTAGAAAAGTATGCTCCCTGGGTTGGAAACATCTATTTTGTGACATGGGGACATATTCCGGCATGGCTCAATGTGCAGCATCCCAGACTTCATGTAGTCAGACATGAGGATTATATACCGCATAAATATCTGCCAACCTTTAATTCCCATACGATTGAACTGAATCTGCATCGGATTCCGGGACTTTCGGAACAGTTTGTGTACTTCAATGATGACATGTTTTTAAACAAGAAAGTGTCTCCGGAGCAATTTTTCAGAAATGGACTGCCGTGTGATATCATGGGACTGGATTGTGTTGCGTTTGGAAAAAACAGCGCCGGAAATTTTCATGCCAATGATATTGGGCTGATCAACGATCATTTTGATGTCCGTCAGTGTTTTAGACGAGATATGGGCAGATGGCTGAATATCAGCTATGGAATGAAGGTATCTGTACGGACTCTGTTTCTGTTGCATAAGGGTTATTTTACCGGATTTTACAATCAACATATCACATCCGGGTTTTTAAAGAAAACCTTTGAAGAAGTCTGGGAAAAAGAGCGTGAGGTGCTGGATGATACGTGCAGCTGCAGATTTAGAAATCAAACAAATGTCAATCAGTGGCTGATGAAATACTGGCAGTTAGCAAAGGGTAACTTTTGCCCACGCAAAAAGAAGTTCGGGATGTATTTTCAGATAAAGGACGATACCTCCGGAATTGCTGAAGCGATTAAAACAGAAAAATACGAAGTTATCTGTCTTAATGATACCGGAACCGTAAAAGATTTTGATAAGGTGCGGGATGAAATCTGTATGGCTTTTGAGGAAAAATTTCCACAGAGGTCCGGCTTTGAAATATAATGGATGTATATTACTATAAAGGAGGAAACTTTAAGTAATCAAAATCATTGTCAATAGTGATTAAATGTGTTGAAATATACTCATGGAGGATATTGTTATGAACACATCTAATATCACTAATTACAAACCAAAAGATTTTGCTGAATTATTGGGGTCTCGGTCAAAACGTTACAACGTTGGGATAGAGAGGGGATTCTGAAAGCAAATCGAACTCCGACTAATAGGCGTTATTATACTTATGATCAATATCTTCAGTTTAAGGGTATAAATGTTGAAAACGATAATCGTCAGATTGTTATTTATGCCAGAGTGTCTACAAGAAACCAAAAAGATGATTTACAAAATCAAGTAACTTTTTTACGTCAGTTTTGCAATGCTAAAGGAATCATTGTAGACCAGTGTATTGAAGATTATGGAAGTGGGCTTAACTACAATCGTAAAAAGTGGAATCAATTATTAGATGAAGTAATGGAACAAAAAATCAAAACTATCATAGTTACACATAAAGATAGATTTGTCAGATTTGGCTATGATTGGTTTGAAAAATTTTGTATGAAGTTCGATACAACCATAGTGGTAGTGAATAATGAAGAACTCTCACCGCAAGAAGAACTTGTACAGGATATTGTATCTATACTTCACGTTTTCTCTT